>OLNZ01000037.1_pt1 | contig 147874 bp, 140 predicted proteins | sample 1672981 | NCBI WGS metagenome assembly OLNZ01 (sample SAMEA3136743, study PRJEB25190) | human gut metagenome | biome: human gut; feature: human-associated habitat; material: faeces | place: Austria | collected 2013 | reverse complement strand
TGATAACCTTCGCCGCTGTGGTCGGGCGGCGTCGGAAGCGCTGCCGTACCTCCGTGGTTTACGGTAGCTGTTGAAATCGTTCCGCCGGTGTAACCGTCCTTGAACGTTACGGTGTATTTGTTAATCTCGTACATCGCCGTAACGGTTCTGTCGCTTGTAACGTTTGTGTTGTCGCCATCCCAGCGCACAAAGTGATAACCTTCGCCGCTGTGGTCGGGCGGCGTCGGAAGCGCTGCCGTACCTCCGTGGCTTACCGTTGCCGTTGAAATCGTTCCGCCGGTGTAACCGTCCTTGAACGTTACGGTGTGGGTGGGCGTAACAGGCGGAGGATCAAGCGGTTCCTTATCGCATCGAGAAATTGCCACATAGTTATACGACGAATACCTGATATGGCTGTGATATCCGACTAAACTTCGACCAACATAGTTGCAATCAATGACTGTGATTCCATTGCTGTCAAAAGAGACGAGAATAACAGAATGCCCACCGTCGCCATTAGAGTAGTTGCTCAATCGTAACAAATCACCCGGTTTAGCGTAGGCCTGCATTGTGCTGTAGTTAAAAGAGCGGTTTGACGGATTAACATCAATTACATTTATTTGCTCGGAATTCGAATCCGCAAATATGTACCACTCCGCAAACACCGCAAAGCCTAAACATTCCCATCCCGCCCGGCTGTACTGTAATCCATCTACATCATACTGTTTCGGAAATTTGTTTACCGAAACCGTTCCAAATAGGTTTTTAAACCAGGACGTTGCTATAACGTTTGAGTTAAGGCAATTGCCACATGTTTCATATGCTCCATGTGTGCATGCCTTTTGGTTGACGGTAAAGTATTTTCCAACCAACAGCTCGCGCAGCCTGTCAAGCTTAGTCTGGACTGATGCGGCCGACACGTCTGTTCCGATACTTTCTGCTTCGACAGCACCATCTTCTGCATGCGCATACTGCATCGGCATTACTGATACAAGTATTAGCAGGGCGAGCATTGCTGTCAAAAACATTTTTAACTTCTGTTTCATTGTCATCCCTCCTCATAATTTCGAACAATTTGTTCACCAATAATGTATAACAACATACGGTTGTTGTCAATAACTAATTTTAGGAGTTTTAACAGTCGCTGCTGCATTTGATACAATGGCGCTGAAAGGAGCGGTTCTAATGATAGCAAACCTGAAAAAGCTTAGGGAAGAGGCGGGTATGTCCCAGCGTCAGCTTGCCGATTCCATCGGCGTAAGTCAGCAGTCCGTCAATAAGTACGAGAACCACAGCGTCGAGCCCGACATTGCCGTTTTAGTGCGGATTGCCGACATTTTTAATACTTCGGTTGATTTCCTCATCGGGCGCACGGCCATAAGGCGCGCTATCGAAGCAACGCATGTTTACGAGCTGAATGATGAAGAAAAACGTCTCATAGATTCCTTCCGAGCACTGAATCCCAAGCAGCGCAAAAGCGTTTTTTTTATAATGGAATGTTACAACGATATGCTTTGATTGGCATTATCAATAAAACAAATATATTTATAAACAAAAGTCCACTTTGCAAAAGCAGACTCTTTTTTATTTTGTGGCATCTTTATTCTTCTTCTCGGATTCTCTTCTTTATCGCTTCGCAGTCGTCTATAAGCTCCTTCGCGTGCCGCTCCGCCGATTCGGTTATAGTACCTGAGCCCATTATGCGCGCAAGCTCCGAAGCGCGCTCCGCACCGCTTATTGCCCGCACAAACGTGTGTGTTTTGTTCGACTCCTCGCGCTTTTCTACAACAAGATGATTGTCGGCAAATGCGGCTATCTGCGGCGAATGCGTTATGCATATAACCTGATGCTCCATCGATGTACGAACCATCTTTTCTCCGACTACAGACGATACGCGTCCGCTTATGCCCGTATCTATCTCATCAAATATAAGCGTACAGATGTCGTCCTTGCCCGCGATTATCGTTTTGAGCGCAAGCATTATTCTGGACATTTCGCCGCCCGATGCGACCTTGTTCAGCGGCTTCAGCGGTTCGCCCTTGTTCGTTGTTATATAAAACTCGATTTTATCCGCTCCATTGGGAGATATGTCGTCACTCGACAGTATTTCCACGGAAAAATCCGAGTTCTTTAAGCTCAGCTCGCCAAGCTGCCCTATCACCTCGTCCGTGAGTGTTTTAGCCGCCTCACGCCGCAGTTCGGTAAGCGCGCGTGCACATTCCTTATAATGCTCTATGCACGCTTTCAGCTCGCCTTCAAGGCGCATCCTCACTTCATCGGCAGATGTGAGCTTCTCAAGCTCCGCAGCGCACTTGTCGCGGAATTGAAGTATCTCTTCTATTGTGGCGCCGTATTTTCGTTTAAGGCCCGCAATCTGATAAAGTCTGCCTCCTATATAATCGAGACGCTCGGGATCGTATTCGAACGATGTGCGCATATCGCGCACAACGTACGCAGCGTCTTCAAGCGCGTAATACGATTCTTCAAGTTTCTGGGCTGCCTCGGCATATTTGGGCGAAAACTCGGCGATAGCGCACATACTGTCCGAAGCCGATTTTACGCCGCTCAGCGCTCCACTGTCGTCTCCGTTCAAAAGCGCGCAGCACCTCTCCAGCGCCATCATTATGTGCTCCGAATTTGAGAGTATTCTCTGCTCATCCTCGAGCTCTCCATCCTCGCCGGGCACAAGCGCACAGCTGTCTATTTCCTTGAGCTGGAATGACAGTATATCGATTCTTTGGGCGCGCTCGTTTTCCGGCATAAAGCCCGCTTCAAGCTCTGTCTTTACTCTCACATATTCTGAGTATGCCTTAAATACGTCATGTTTTGCCGACTCTACCCGTACGCCTGCGTACGCATCAAGGTAATGTGCTTGGCTTGCGGGCGAGAGGAGCGATTGATGCTCGTGCTGGCCATGTATATCGACAAGCAGTGATGTTATCTCGCGCAGCGTATTCGCGTTCACAAGAACACCGTTAAGACGGCACACGTTCTTGCCCGAAGCATATATTTCGCGCGATATCGTCACCTCGCCATCTTCAAGCTCAATTTCATTTTGCTCGAGATACTCATGAACGGCATGACAGTTATCAGTTGAAAAAAAAGCTTCGACCTTAGCCTTCGAGCAGCCGTACGATATGAGCTCGCGGTTCGCCCTCTCGCCGAGTACAAGTCCCAAAGAATCGATAATTATGGACTTTCCCGCGCCCGTTTCGCCGGTAAGCACATTAAATCCACCGAAAAACTCAAGCTCGAGCCTCTCTATCAGCGCAATGTTTTCAATTATAAGTCTTTGCAGCATATCTACCTCTAAAACGCATACGCATATCGAAGTTACGTCCACGCAAAGAATATCACAACCTGTCGCCTCTCGTCAACAAATCGCCCACGCTTAAACTCTGCGGCTTGCCTGTTGTATTGCCGTTCGAAGCATTTACAATGACGATGGATAGGTAACTATGCGCACCAATTGGTTTTGCGGTGAATAGCCATCCAAGAATATTGCTCTCACGAAAATCACACCAAATAATGCGTCCGGTGAAGTAGACAGCCAGATATACAAGAGCTTCTCGCTGTGAGGCTATTTTTTATTCTGTTGTGGACATTTAATCATACAACTTACCGCAAGTGCAGCCGCGACTCCGCTGTGAAGTATTGTGCTCAGCACGAAGTGAAGTAAAGTGCGCCGCTCACGCCCACAGGTGCTTCACGATGCAAAGCATTGCTGCACGCACCGAAGGTGCGTTTAGTTCAAAAAAATCACCTTTGTCAGTAGACAAAGGTGATTTTTTCGTGCCAAAGAGTAACCAAACGGAGCACAATCAAGGTAAAAGTAAGTAAAAGTAGTGTGTCGGCTCTGTTCAACAAATTGGTATTTAATCTATAATCCTCTTTGCAGATAAACCATATCCACCAACTGAACACCGCACTCAAATATTGGGTGGTCATAATTATCTGTAAAAAAGTTCGGTATGCTATGGGAACGAACGAAACCGCACTTTTCGTAGAATGGAATTGTCAAAGGACTATCACCCGTGCCAACCTGCAAAACAGTATATTGTTCTTTGTATTTCTTAACAACAAAATCAATCAAGGCTTTTGCATAACCTTTGCCTTGGTGTTCTGAAACTGTCGCAATATTCTTGATTTCAAGCACACCATTTCCTTCGTCGGTTATGACACATTCACATTTAATACCATTATCATCAACTACATACATCCTACCTTTATCAAGATAACGGTCTATCATATCTTCCTGCTCATCTGCCAATAACAGCAGATCAAGATACTGTTTCTTATTTTCTGTAACCTCAATAATTACCATCACTCACACCTGCAAATTCTTATTTATCGAACTGATTATACAGCAGAAAAGACGGATTGCGAAGTGAAATAATGACCTGCGGTCATTGTGAAATTTGATGCCCTGCATCAAGTGAAATGAAATAAATCCCTCACGCGCTACTGCGCATTTCATACGTCACAGGCGTATTTCACTTGCGAAGCAAATATCACAAATCCCGCAAGGGATTTATTTCGTTGAAAAGAAACCGCTTTTGTCCGGTGGACAAAAGCGGTTTCTTTTCTGGTGCGGTCGATGGGACTTGAACCCATACGGTCTCCCATACGCCCCTCAAACGTACGCGTCTGCCTGTTCCGCCACGACCGCAATCCGTGACTGCAAGAGCTATTATAAAGGCAAAGGCGCGACTTGTCAACAATTATTTTTTTGTATGCCGAAATGACTTTGATATGTGAAATCAAGCGTTTTTTTGAGCACGGCACGCTGTTTTGATCAAAAAAATAAAAAAAGTAATGCAAAGTCGGCGACAAGGTGAGGCAATCGCACATAAAATAGGGAAAAACCGCCGAAAATTCGTTTTCGACGGTCTGAGCGCGCCTGCGCTTCCTGTCCGTTTTTGTAAGCCTGTTATGCTTTGGGACTGGCGCTTGCCTGTGCGCCGCCGTTGTCTTCGTACGGCAGTATGGTGCCGTTCGGCCGGACATACACTTGCGTTGTGCCGTCGTCAGTGCCTGTCATTGTTATATGATAGACCTGCATGTCCTTGTACAGCGCATGTGTGATGCTTGTAATCTCCGCCTTTGGATACTTCTTGTTGATGGCTGCGACGATGTCTGGGACATCCTTCGGATCGACCACCGTACCGGCCACGAAACCGGAGATCTCATCAGCGCCTGCAGAGGGCGAGCCCGAAGGCGCGACCGTGGGCTCTGCCGACATCGTCGGCGCGGGTGTGAGCACGGCTGTCGGCGCGGCTGAATGCGTCGGTACCGGGGAGGGCTTTACGGGCGTGTTTGGTGTGCAGCCCGTAACAAGCGCCAAAAGCAGTGATGACATAATCAGAATCGGCAATAACTTTTTCATGAATCTGCCTCCTTGTTTAATTATCGGCATAATTAAAGCCGACGTTCAAGGCTTATTATCCCCATGCACGGTCGGCTTATTCTAAAAGACAATTATTTTTGGTTTATTCTGAAATTGAAAATTTTGACAGAATCTCAAACCTTGGGCTTGCAGATTACAACGATTCTGTCCTTTGAGGTGCCGTACTGTGTGCTCCATTCCCCCGAACAGGTGATGAGAGTCATGCGCGCTTCCCCGTCGAGCGCCAAAAGCTCTTTAGGAAAATCGGCGTAGCTATATACGGCAACGCTCTCGACATAGAAGTAGCGGAATGATCCGTCGGCAAGCTCGATTATGACTTCGTCATTTTCTTTGAAGTCGGCGAGCACGGAAAATGAGCCCTTTTTGCCGCCGTAACGTACATGTCCGTTTATCTGGCTGTTGCCGCCTTCGCCCGGAATGGGGCTGTCCTGATACCATGCGGCTATATCTGCGGCGTCTACGGTTGCGACGCTGCCGTCATCGGAGAGGCCAACGGGCTGAATATCGCACTGTATCTCGAAGCGCGGGAAGTAGATGCGCACGGGGTTCGGAACGGGCGTTGGCACAGGCGTAGGTTCAGTCGTCCGCTCAGGCGTGGCCGATGCGGAAGGCGAAGGCAATGGCGTCGGGGATTCAGATGGTGTCGGCGACGGCGGCGGATTGTATTGTCCGGGGAACAGTACGTTTTCTTTTATTATCATTATTATGCCCGTAAATATGAGTAATGTACTCACGATGTACAGGCAAATGTTGATAGCTTTATTCTTTTTGCCGAGTTGTTTTTTCATGCTTGAATTATACCATATGCGTTCCGCCGTATCAACAGCGCGAACATTTGAATATATCGCTTAAGTGCGCAAATAGGCAATATATTAACGGCTTGTAAATAATCGCACTTTTTCAAACATAATGTATCGCGGGAATTGACAATATGGTGTATAATAACAAGACGCAGCTGTTTGCGGCTGCCAACATAAGGAGAACTGTATGGCGAATATTAAATTTTTCAATACCGAAAGCTTTCCGCTGGAGATGCACAAGGTATGCACGGTGCAGCAGCTTACTATACCTTCCGTCGAACGAAGGGTTGAGGCGCTGTACGAAACGGGATTCAATTCTTACAGGCTGACGACGGACGATCTTTACCTTGATATGTTGACAGACAGCGGCGTGAATGCGATGAGCAACGAACAGCTTGCTTCCATGCTGCGCGCCGACGAAGCATACGCCGGAAGCGCTACATATAAACGTTTAAGCGCAAAAATAAAGGAGATATTCAATAAAGACTATTTCCTGCCGGTGCATCAGGGCAGGGCGTGCGAAAACATGCTTGCTCGCGGGCTCGTCAAAGAGGGCGACATTATTCCGATGAACTTTTTCTTCGGCTCTACTGTCAACCAGATAAAGCAGTGCGGCGGAACGTTCCGCATAATGCTGTGCGACGAGGGGCTCAAACTCCAGAGCGATGTACCTTTCAAGGGCAATTTCGATCTTGAAAAGCTCGAAAGCTTTTTGAAGGCGGAGCGCGGAAGAGTGCCGTTCATGCGAATTGAGGCGGGAACAAACCTGATAGGCGGCCAGCCGATAGCGCTCGACAATATGCTTGCGGCGGTGCGCCTTTGCAAGGAATACGGCGCTTTGGCGGTGCTCGACGCGAGCCTTTTGCAGGATAATCTCTACTTCATAAAAACGCGCGAGGAAGCGTATAAGAACGCATCGATACGAGAGATTACCCGCAAGCTGGCCGACGCAGTCGACATAATCTACTTTTCTGCGAGAAAGCTTGGATTTGCGCGCGGCGGCGGCATATGTCTCAACGATTCTGAGATATACGAGCGCTTGAAGGCGTTCGTGGCGAGATTCGAGGGTTTCCCGACGTACGGAGGAATGAGCGTGCGTGAAATGGAAGCCATCTGTGTTGGTCTTGACGACACGATGAACGAGGACGTAATATCCCAGGGTCCGCAGATGATTGCTTTCCTTTGCGGCGAACTTCAAAAGCACGGTGTGCCTGTTGTCACGCCTCCGGGCGGACTCGGATGCCATATAGATGCGATGAAGTTTGTGCCGCATATACCGTATGAACAGTATCCTGCGGGGAGCCTTGCGTGCGCCATATATATCGCGAGCGGTTCGAGAGGCATGGAACGCGGCTGCATAGATGAGCCGTGGGAAGACGGAAAGCCTGCGTACGGCGCGATGGAGCTGGTGCGCCTTGCCGTGCCAAGACGCGTCTATACCGTGTCGCAGATGCGCTACATGGCTGACAGGGTTGCGTGGCTGTACGAGCACCGCGACCTCATAGGTGGAATAAAGTTCGAAAGCGAACAGTATAAGAACTTCTTCGACAGGCTGACTGCGGTGAACGATTGGCCGTATAGGCTTGCGGAGCAGTTCAGGCGCGACTTTGGCGATTCGGTTTGATAGGAAGATAATGATTGAGGGCGCTTAAATCGAAACGCCTTTTTTCATGTAAATACGATGAATGGCGCTGAAATAAAAGCGTCTCGGAGCATATTCCGGCAAGCAGCTGGCTTGAATGTCCATTCCTGCCGCTTCTCGTTTGAATCAAAAGAGCTCTCCGCAAACAAACTGTTTGAGTCTGTGTTGAGCGGGAAAAACGCACCGCTTTATTAAAACAACGCGCGTGGGGATAATAATACATGAGAGCCGCGGCCTTGAAGGAGTGCGATATGCTTGCTTTGAACGCAGCCGTTGCATGAGTTTTCGGGAAAGGCGGCGAGCATAGCGGTCATATATTGTACAGATGACATGCCTGTCGTGTTCGAGCGGTTTGAAAACATGATCAGCGCGTAAAGAAAAAGCTCCAAGACGGCAATCGCCGATCGTTGGAGCTTCTTGAATTATGAGTAAATTATTTTCCCTTGCCGAAGAAACCGCCGAATATGGACGTCAGGAATTCGAGCACGCTGCGCCAGATTTTGGCAAACCACGAAGATACCGATGAAAGCTTATCGACGGTATCAAGCCAGCCGAGCAGGCGGCTCTGCAGATTCTCAACGTCGAGGTTTTGAAGCGTGCGGCAGAGAGTTAAAAGCTGCTCTACTTGACTGTCGGTGACGGAGATGTTGCATTGCGCGGCGATACGCCTGATTTCGGCACGAACCTCATCGTCGGTCATGCTTTTAATGTTGTTAAGAATCTTTTTAAGCTCGTTTATGAGACGCGTAGCCTCTTCGCTGCCTATGAACTCGGCGAGCTCGCCTGTCGTTATAAGCTCTTCCGCAGCGGCGGCCTTAGCGTTTTCATCGAGCTTTTCACCCGTGATGTCCTCATATGCCTTGTAGATGCCCGTGAGCGCCGCAGTGCCCGAAAGCGGATAAGGAGCGCTTACCTTTACGGAAGCGTCGGCAATGCCTGCGGTTATCATGGCGTTTATGTACATTTGCTCGGTGCACCAGTTGATGTTGTTTGTTTCGACTTTGATGCCCGAACCTGCGTCAAGTACCGTGATGTAGACGCAGGAGAGTGCTACGCGGCCGAGACGCTCATCGGGAATAAGCCCTTCAAGATATGAGCGCTCTTCCGAGTTTGTTACGGTTAGCTCCTTTATCGTGCCGCGCTCGACGCCGAAGAATTCGTATATCGATGCGCGTTGGGCATCCGAAAGATCGGCTCCCATTGTTATTCTTTGTTCTCCGGGAGCTATTGTTGCGGCCATTGCGGCGGGCATGATAAGACAAACGCCGAAGAGAGCCGCAAGTATAAGGCTGATGGTTTTTTTCATGGTTTTGTGACTCCTTTTGGTTTTGATAAATTAATCACTCATATACTATAGCACATTATTGGCGATTTTGTTTTACGAAAATGTAAACATTGAAGCAAGTAACAAATAGAGACAAAAAGTGCAAAGACAGCAAAGAAGTTGGGCGCGCTCCTGCTCAAGACTTGCCAAGGTTTTTTTTTGGAATTATAATTAAACGATGAAATGAGCGCAGCAATGCAAGGAGCAAGTGATGGCGAACGAATACAGCATAAAAGATATAAAAGTGATGGAGGGTCTCGAAGCTGTCCGGGCGCGTCCGGGTATGTATATCGGAAGCACGGGCTCGAGGGGACTTCATCATATGTTGTGGGAGATTGTCGACAATGCCGTTGACGAGGCTGCGAACGGCTACGCAGACAGGATAAGCGTAACGCTCAACAATGACCTTTCCGTAACGGTCGAGGACAACGGTCGCGGCATTCCCGTGGGAATACATGAAAAACTTGGAATTTCGGGTGTCGAGGTAGTGTATACGCATCTGCATGCGGGCGGAAAGTTCGGCGATTCGAGCTACAATTATTCAGGGGGGCTTCACGGCGTCGGCGCATCGGTGGTAAACGCGCTTTCCGAGCATGTCACCGTAGAGGTATTTGTAAACGGCAAGGCGTACAGGCAGGAGTTTCACAGCTATGAGGATGAGAATGGCAAGGTGATATCGGGCGCGCCCGTAGCTCCGCTCAAAGAAACGGGAAGAACGCGCCTGCATGGCACACGGGTGACTTTTTTGCCGGATAAGAGAGTTTTCGAGACGCTTGACATAAACTTTGATACGGTCGCGAAGCGTCTGAGGGAGCTTGCGTATTTGAATAAGGACGTGCTGTTCATATTTGAGGACGACAGGGAGAGTGAGCCTAAAAAGCGCGAATACAAATATGAGGGTGGAATATGCGACTTTGTAAAGGAACTGAATAACGATAAGACGCCGCTCTACGCGGAACCCGTTTATATAAGCGGCGAAAAGGACGGGATAAAGGTCGAGCTTGCGCTCCAGCATAACGACGGCTATACCGAGAGCGTGTTTTCATATGTGAATAACATTCCGACAACGGAGGGCGGAACACACGAGACGGGATTCAAATCCGCGCTTACCAAGGTGATGAACGACTATTGCCGACGCGTCGGAGTGCTCAAGGATAAGGACAATTCGCTTTCGGGAGAGGACTACAGAGAGGGCTTGACGGCGGTGCTTTCCGTCAAAATGAAGAATGTGCAGTTCGAAGGCCAGACGAAAACGCGCCTGGGCAATACGGAGGCGCGCATATGCGTTGAGGCTGTAACGCTCGATAGGCTTACGCACTTCGTCGAGGATTTGAAGAACGCCGATACAGCCATGAAGATGGCCGATAAGGCCGTAAAGGCGGCAAAGGTCAAGGAAGCGGCGAGAAAAGCCAAGACGATGGCGCGGGAGAAGAATAAGCTTGACAACGCTCCGCTTGTCGGCAAGCTTTCAAGCTGCACGGGCAGGGACACGAGCATAAACGAGCTTTTCATTGTCGAGGGCGATTCGGCGGGCGGCAGCGCAAAGCAGGGGCGCGACAGGCGATTTCAAGCAATACTTCCGCTTAGGGGAAAGCCGCTTAACGTTGAGAAAAAAAGGCTTGATCAGGTTATTGCGAACGAAGAATTCCGCTCCATAATTACGGCGCTCGGCGCGGGAATAGGCAACGAGTTTGCGCCCGAAAGCTTAAAGTACAATAAGGTGATAATACTATCCGATGCCGATCAGGACGGAGCGCACATAAGGGCAATACTCCTTACATTCTTTTATAGATACATGAAGCAGCTCATACTCGACGGGCATGTTTATATAGGCTTGCCGCCGCTTTACAAGATACAAAAGGGCAGCGACGTCAAATACGCTTATTCGGACGAGGAACTTACCCGCATAACGAAGGGCATGAAGGGATATGTGCTCCAACGATACAAGGGCCTTGGCGAGATGAATCCCGAGCAGCTTTGGGAGACTACCATGAATCCCGAAAACAGGACTCTCGTACGCGTGAACATAGACGACGCGGCAGATGTTGAGCGTCTCGTGACGGTGCTCATGGGCGATAAGGTGGGGCCGAGAAAGGAATACATATCGGATCACGCGAATTTTAACAAGCAGGATGCGTTCGCGAAAAAAATAGGCGCGGAGGTCGGCGGGAATGGCTAAAAAAACAAGCGGCGAGCAGATTAAATTCGGCGAAAAGATAATCGAGCGCAGCATGGATGAAGTCATGCATTCGTCTATGATGCCGTATGCCGAGCATGTAATACTCGAGCGTGCGCTTCCTCGGGTCGAGGACGGACTGAAGCCCGTGCAGAGGAGAATACTCTACACGATGATGGAGTTGGGTCTTTCGCCCGACAAGCCGTACAGGAAAAGCGCCCGCATAGTCGGCGACTGCTTAGGTAAATATCATCCTCACGGCGATTCGTCGGTGTATGACGCCATGGTTCGTATGGCGCAGGGATTCAACATGAGCATGCCGCTTATTGACGGTCACGGCAACTTTGGAAGCATCGACGGCGACAGCGCCGCCGCCATGAGGTATACCGAGGCACGAATGATGCCGCTTGCGCTCGAGCTTTTGCGCGACATAGACAAGGACACGGTCGGTTTCAATCTGAACTTTGACGATACGCTCAAGGAGCCGGATCTTTTGCCGGGACGATTCCCGAACCTGCTCGTTAACGGCGCTTCAGGCATTGCCGTAGGACTTGCTACGAACATACCGCCGCATAACCTTGGCGAAGCAACGGATGCGGTTCTCGCGCAACTTAAGGATCCCGACGTCACCGTGGAAGAGCTTATGAAGCTTATGCCCTGTCCGGACTTTCCTACGGGCGGATATATTCTTGACTCGGACGAAATAAAAACGGCGTACGAAACGGGGCGCGGCAAGCTGACAATGCGTGCAAAGACTCATATTGAGGAGCAGAAAAACGGCAGAAAGCTCATAGTGATAACTGAAATACCGTATCAGGTAAACAAAGCGAGGCTGCTCGAGGAGATATTGCATATAACGCAGGAGAAAAAGACGCTTTTCGCGGCTGTGTCGGATATACGCGACGAGTCGGACAGGCTCGGAATGCGCGCTGTCGTCGAGGTAAAAAAAGAGGGCGACGCCGAAAAGATACTAGGATATCTTTATAAATATTCGGATCTTCAGGCGACGTTCGGCGTAAACATGGTTGCGATTGCGGACGGAAAGCCACGCCAGCTCGGACTTAAGGAGCTCATCTCATGCTATATAGGGCATCAGGAGAACGTAGTCACGCGCCGCACGGAGTTTGAGCTTGAAAACGCGAAGCGCAGGGAGCATGTGCTGCTCGGGCTGATGGTTGCGATAGACAATCTCGACGAGGTTATAAAGATAATACGCGCGTCGAAAACGCCGAAAATCGCGCGCGATGCGTTAATGGAGCGCTTTTCGCTTTCGGAAATACAGGCGCAGGCAATACTTGATCTGCGGCTTCAGAGGCTGACAAACCTTGAAATGCTGTCGATTGAGAAAGAATATAAGGAAATACTCAGGCAGATAAAGATACTTGAGGGCATTCTCGGCTCGAAGGCGAAGCTGCGCGAAGTGATACGGAAAGAGCTGACGGAGATAAAAGAAAAATATGCTGTGCCGCGCCGCACGCTGCCTATGAGGGACGAAACGCATATCGAGATACCTGAAGAGCCGCCGCGCGTGGCCGAGGAAACTGTCGTAACGATACTGCCCGATGAAAAGCTGCGCAAGGTAATGCGGAAAAACTTTAACACGGAGCAGGCGCTTTCCGAAGGGGCGACGCATATCATATACGCGCCGAGCGATAAGAGACTGAAGATATTTATGAATACGGGCGTATGCCTTACGCTGTGCATAGACGATATACCCGAGTCGAAGCCGAATACACGCCCGACGAGCTTGACGTCGCTGATACCGGTCGAGAACGGTGAACGAATAATTGCTGTTTTTACGGAGGAGAACGCGGGCAGGCTTTTATTCGCGACGCGGGCGGGCAGCGTGCGGCTTAGCGAGGCAAGCGAATTCAAAACGCGGCAAAAGCGAATAGCGGCTATCACAATAAAAGACGGCGATGAGCTGATAAGCGTCGAGAAGGATAAGGGCGAAACCTTGGTGATGGTGACGCGAAACGGCATGAGCATACGCTTCAACACGGCAGACATACCGTGCATGGGCAGGTCGAGCGCGGGCGTTCGCGGCATAAAGCTTGACGGCGGGGACAGCGTGGTGTTCGCGGGCCAAACGGAGGACGCGGGCGAAATGCTGCTGATATCTGACAGAGGATATATGAAGCGCAGCCTTGTATTCGACTATGACGTACAAAACAGGTACGGGAAAGGCCTGAAAACGTTCGATTTTAAGAAAAATGGCTCAAATGGCACGGAAATAGCGGCTGCTTTCTATGTAAAAGAACCGATAGACATGGTTATAACGCAGCGCCATGGAACCGTGACGACGGTAAATTCGGAATCCGTGCTTATCGAGCCTCGCTTGAGCAAGGGATTCCCCGAGATACTTGCTGTGCTGGATGACACGGTGATATCGGCAAAGGCCAAGGCGCCTGTCATAATCGAAGCAAAGGAGTAAACACCTTATGAAAATATTGCTTACAAACGACGACGGAGTTTTCGCCAGAGGAATATGGGAGCTCGCGAATGCGCTGAAATCAAAGCACGACGTGATAATCTCAGCTCCCGATTCAAACAGAAGCGGAGCGGCTCACTCGTTTACGCTCACAATGCCGCTTAGATGCAGCGAGGTGATGCTGAACGGGCTTGAGAATGTTAAGGCGTATTCCGTTAGCGGGACGCCGGTAGACTGCGTAAAGCTTGCGTGCGGCAATCTCGGAATAGCCCCGGATCTCATAATATCCGGCATAAATCACGGCGAAAACAGAGGCACGGACGTGTTTTATTCGGGTACTGTAAGCGCAGCGGTTGAGGGAGCGCTGCTCGGAATACCGTCCATAGCGGCGTCGAACGTCTGCTGCACCGACCCGAAGCATTTGAAGGCGTCGGCCGTGATAGTCTCGGAAATAGTCGATACGCTTGAGAAAAACGGCATAGAAAAAACTCTTCTTTTGAATATAAACATACCCGATAAGGAAGCGGAGGACATAAAAGGCGTCAAAGTAACCTCGCTCAGCTTCCAGGAATATGAGCAGACATACGACGAGCGGCTTGACACGCGGAATATGCGCTATTACTGGATACCGGCGGGGCGCCTCACGAAGTGTCTTGGCAACGAGGACAACGATGAGAGATGGGTGAACGAGGGATATGTGTCAATAACCCCACTGAAAACCGATCTTACCGATTACGAGCGCATTGAAAAGTACAGAGCGGTTTTTCGGAAAGGCGACGATAAGGAATGAGAACTGTAGCGGTAATAGGCGGAGGACCCGCAGGCATGATAGCCGCCGCCGAGGCGGCGCGGCGCGGAAGCGATGTTACGTTGTTTGAGCACAATGAAAAGCTCGGCAAGAAGCTTTTCATAACGGGCAAGGGACGCTGCAACATAACTAATACGGCAGGGAAAGACGAATTCTTTAATAACGTTGCGCGAAACGGGCGCTTCCTTTACAGTGCGCTCGATTCTTTTTCAAGCGCCGATATAGTCGAGCTGATAAACCGCGAGGGCGTAAAGACAAAGGTTGAGCGAGGCGACAGAGTGTTTCCCGAATCGGACAAGTCGAGCGACGTCATAAAAGCACTTGCGTCAAACCTTAAGAAAAGCGGAGCGCATACGGAGCTTAACGCGGATGTCGAAGGCATAGGGGCGAATAACGGCTTTATCGTATGCGTGAACGGCGTGAAGCGCCGATTTGACCGAGTAATCCTTGCAACGGGCGGCATGAGCTACAGGAGCACGGGCTCGACGGGCGACGGATACCGCTTTGCGAAAAGCCTCGGGCATACGGTCAACGAACCGTGCGGTGCGCTCGTTCCCCTTGAAACAAACGAGGATTGGCCGATAAGGATGCAGGGGCTTACGCTAAAAAACGTGACGCTTTCGGCGTATAAAGGCGGTAAACGGATATTCAGGGAGCTCGGCGAGATGCTTTTTACGCATTTTGGAGTATCGGGTCCGCTTGTTCTGACGCTGAGCAGCATAATTGCGGATGCGCCCGAGGGAATAAAGTGCTTTATAGACCTGAAGCCGGGGCTTGAGGCGCATGAGCTTGACAAGCGTGTGCTGCGCGACTTTGAGGCGAACACGAGAAAGCAGCTCAAAAATTCGCTCGGAGCGCTGTTGCCCATGAACATGATTCCTGTTATCATTGAACTTAGCGGCATAGACCCGGCGGCGAGCGTCGATTCGATAACGCGCGAGCAGCGGAGAAGCTTCTGCGAACTGCTGAAGGCCGTGCCGTTCACGGTAAAGCGGGCAGGAAAGCTTGACGAGGCGATTGTGACGCGCGGCGGAGTGAGTGTGAAGGAGATAAATCCGTCCACAATGGAGTCAAAGCTTGTAAAAGGGCTTTTCTTCGCGGGTGAGATTATGGATGTCGACGCTTTTACAGGCGGATTTAACCTACAAATCGCGTATTCGACGGGTTTCTTGGCGGGTCGTTCCGCCGGCGGCGAGTGAAGGCGAGTGAATCGGGAGATGGGCATGAAAAGGATAAACATTGCGATAGACGGACCTTCCGGCGCGGGAAAGAGCACGGCTGCAAAGGCGATAGCGGATGAGCTTGGCATAATCTGCCTTGATACGGGCGCTATGTACAGGGCGGCAGGGCTTAAGGCACTGAGATTGGGCGTAGACCCGTGCGACGCGGAGAATGCGCTTAGAATTATGGCAGACACAGACGTGGATATCATATACTGCGACGGCGTTCAGCATATAATGCTTGACGGTGAGGACGTTACGGACAAGATAAGGACGCAGGAGGTAGCGCAAGCCGCGTCAGATATTTCGAAAATACCGGAGGTGCGCATAAAGCTTGCGGCGGCGCAGAGGGCGTTTGCGCAGAAATACGATGTCGTAATGGACGGCAGGGAGATTGGCACATTTGTGCTGCCGAATGCCGAATACAAGTTTTTTGTAACCGCTTCCGTCGAGGAGAGGGCGAGAAGGCGCTATTTGGAGCTTGAACGCAAGGGTGCGCTTGACGGCAAAAGCTACGACGACATAAAGGCACAGATAGAGACGAGGGATTATAATGATTCAACGCGCGAGTTTGCTCCGCTGAGGTGTGCCGACGACGCAGTTGTAATCGATACCACGAATATGGACGAGGCGCAGGTTTGCGCCGCAATAATAGACGCCGTGCGCGCGAAAGGATAATTAATGCTGTACGTTATATTGAGAACATTGCTTTATCCGATACTTAGCCTTATATGGCGGCCATACATAGTTGGCCGGGAAAACCTGCGTATAAAGGGGAAGGCGATAATCGCATCGAATCATACATCCATGCTCGATCCCATAATCATAGCATTGGTGACCCCGCGAATAGTCCATTTTATGGCGAAAAAGGAGATTTTCAAAAATAAAATCGTCGGTGTGTTTCTGCGCTCGCTGTGCGTGTTTCCTGTGAACAGGCATAATGCGGATATTCAATCGCTCAAAAAGGCCATGCGAGTTCTCGAAAAGGGTAAAATATTCGGGATTTTTCCGGAGGGCAAACGCTCTGTGACCGATTATATGGATAAATTCGAAAAGGGGACGGCGTTTATCGCAACTAAGGCGGGCGCACCGATTTTACCGATTTATATACATCCGCACAGCTTCAAAAAAGGTCGTGTACGGATGATAGTGGGGAAGCCCATAAACGTTTCGGATGTCGTGCCGAACACAAAGAAATCCACTCTCATTGACGTCGTTACGGACGAGATATCCGATGCGATAGACGGCCTTCGTGTAGAACTGGAGGGAATAATTGAAAATAATAAACGCTGAGCATTCGGGATTCTGCTTTGGGGTGCATCGAGCCGTCGACATGGCGCGCAATGCGGCGAAGCGTTTCGGGAGCGTATATACGCTGGGCGAGCTTATACACAACGAGAGCGTCATAGAAGAGCTTCTCGGAGAAGGCATAATCCCGATAGAGAGTGTAGACGAAGTGAAAAACGGTTCGACCGTAATAATACGTTCGCACGGCGTCGCACCGTATGTTTACGAGAAGTGCCGCAAAAAAAGTATAAATATCATCGACGCAACCTGCCCGTTCGTCATGCGTATACATAAAATTGCAGAGCAGAATTGCGGCGAAGGTACAAACCTTATAATTGCCGGGAAAAAGGACCATCCGGAGGTTATAGGGATAGCGGGGAGAAGCCGCGGCAGCGTGCGCTATGTGAATTCGCTCGAAGAAGCGCAGGAACTTCCGCATCTTGAAAGCGCGTGCCTTGTCGCTCAGACGACGTTTTCCTCGGAGACGTTTGAGCTCATAAAGGAAGCCGTGAAAGAACGCTGCGATTCATTAAAAGTGTTTAATACTATATGCGACACGACACGGAAAAGGCAGGGGGAGGCCGAAAGGCTGTCCCAAAAATGCACTGCAATGGTTGTTATAGGCGGAGCGAACAGCTCCAATACGGAGAAACTTGCTCGAATATGCAAAAAACACTGTAAAAAAGTACAATCTATTGCAAATACGGACGAACTTATACTTGAAATAATAGAATGTAATGATATAATAGGTGTTGTTGCGGGCGCATCGACGCCGCAACGGATGATTATGGAGGTTATAACCAGAATGAGCGAATTGGAAAAGACGATGGCTGCGGAAGCAGAAGAGACAACGGCTACCGTCACAGAACCCACTGCAGCGGAAAACGCTGCAACGAATGAAGAACCTATTGCAGAGCCTGAAACGGCGGACTCCTCGTTTGCGGAAGCATTCGAGAAGACTCTTGTGCGTATCAGAAACGGTCAGTTGATCAAAGGTTCCGTTGTTCAGATCGTTGATGGAGAGGTGTGTGTTAATATAGGTTACAAGTCCGATGGGTTTATTCCTCGGAGCGAGTTCTCCCATGATGAGACCGTTGACCCGAATGATGTTCTGAAAGTCGGCGACGTGATCGAGGTTGAGGTTCTTAAGGTTAACGACGGCGAAGGCAACGTGCTGCTTTCAAAGAAGAACGTTGAGAACAAGAAGCTTTGGGAAACACTTATCGAGGATCCCGAAGCTGAGTCCAAAACCTATGACGGCATAGGAAAAGAAGCTGTCAAGGGCGGCCTGATTGCGACGATTAACGGCGTTAAGGCGTTTGTTCCCGTATCACAGCTTGCTATAAAGTATGTAGATAAAATTGAAGACTATGTCAAAAAGCCGATTAAGCTCAAGATAATCGAGATTGACAAAGCGCGTAAGCGCATCGTTGCCTCCCACAAGGCTGTCCTTATTGAGGAAGCGGCTGCGGCTAAGAAGGCAAAATTCGAAGAGCTCAAGGCCGGCATGAAGGTTAAGGGTGTTGTGCGCAGACTTACGGACTACGGCGCATTCGTAGATATCGGCGGTATTGACGGACTTATCCATGTCACAGACGTCGCATGGGGCCGCGGCAAGACGCCTGCCGACGTACTTAAGGTCGGTCAGGAGATAGAGGTTCTCATATTGAATGTAGACGCAAATAAGGAGCGTATATCACTCGGGTATAAGCAGCTCCAGCCCAAGCCTTGGACGATGGCCGCCGAGAAGTATCCCGTTGGTTCAATAGTAGAGGGCAAGGTCGTTCGCATTGTGGATTTTGGCGCATTTGTAGCGCTCGAGCCTTCAATCGACGGGCTTATCCATATTTCCCAGATTTCCCCGCGCCGCGCAGAGAAGGTCGAAGACGAGCTCAAAGTCGGCGACGTAGTACGCTGCAAGGTTCTTGAAGTCAATCCTGAAGCAAGGCGCATCAGCCTCAGCCGTAAGGATGTAATACTCGAGGAGAATCCCGAACTTGCACAGCAGATAGCCAAGGAGCGCGAGGATCGCGCCCGCATGGCGGCAGAACGTGCAGAGCGCCGTGCACAGCACGAGCAGAACGGCAAGCCGCAGGCAGCTTCGCAGCGTGGAGAGCGTAGCGAGAGAAACAACAACGCTCAGCAGAGCGAGCGCCGCGAGCGCCGTGAGCGCAGCAATGACAGTGCACGCCAGGAGCGCGCGGAGAGACCCGAGCGCACCGAGCGCAGGCCGCGCCGTGAGGATGCTGATTACGAGCTTCCGCCGCTTGAGCAGGCCACGACGTCTCTTGCGGATCTCTTCTCAGGATTTGCTTCCGAGGACGATGAGTAATTAAAATTTGATTCAATAGTGGGGAATCGCATATGCGGTTCCCTGTTTTGATGCAGTTTATTCAACAGTCATGCGGTTATATTGTCGCCGCTGACTCCATATGTGGTAGCGAATCGAAGCGAAATAAATAAAAGACGATATCCTCAAGATATCGTCCTTTTCGCTCTATATAAGATAAGCTTTATTTTGCTTTTGCGGCAAGCTTCATGCGCTGTTCCTTTGAAAGAATACGCTTACGCATTCTTATGCTTTTTGGTGTGACCTCTACAAGCTCGTCGTCGGCGATGAACTCAAGGCACTGCTCGAGCGAAAGAATTGACGGCGGCGTAAGTCGGAGCGCTTCATCACTGCCAGATGCACGCATATTTGTTACATGCTTTTTCTTGCACACATTGACAACGATGTCTTCATTGCGCGAGCACTCGCCTACGATTTCGCCCTCGTAAACCGGTACGCCGGGGCCTACGAACAGCCTGCCGCGCTCCTGCGTGTTGAATAAACCGTATGAGCTCGTATCGCCTGTCTCGTGCGCAATGAGTGATCCGCGCTGACGTTCTTCTATGTCGCCCTTATAAGGCTCATAACCGTTGAAAATGTGGCTCATTACGCCGTTGCCGCGCGTTGCGGTCATGAGCTCGTTTCTGTATCCCATAAGGCCGCGCGACGGTATAAGGAACATGAGGCGGCAGCCGCCTTCGGCTTCGGAAATCATATTTACAAGCTCTGCCTTGCGTGCGCCAAGTCCTTCCATTACAGCGCCGACATACTCCTGCGGCACGTCTATCGTGAGCTCTTCAATAGGTTCGAGAAGCTCTCCGTTTTCACCCGCTTTATAAATAACCTTGGGCTTTGAAACGGCGAATTCATAATCCTGCCTTCGCATCTGCTCGATGAGTATGGAAAGGTGAAGTTCGCCTCGTCCGCTTACCTTGAAGCAGTCGGTCGAGCCTGTTTCCTCGACGCGCATGCTGACGTTCGTTTCTACTTCTTTGAAAAGACGATCCCTAAGGTTGCGCGATGTGACATACTTGCCCTCTTTTCCCGCAAACGGGCTGTCGTTTACCATGAACATCATGCTGACAGTAGGTTCGTCTATGTGCACGAACGGCAGCGGCTCAATACAGTCAATCGCGCATGCGGTTTCGCCGACGCTGAGATCTGCGACACCGGCCACGGCAACGATATCGCCGGCAGAAGCGGATTCGGTTTCAACGCGCTTGAGGCCCTCGAAACGATAAAGCCGAGAAACTTTTATTTCCCTGTTGCCGTTGGCGCCGCAGAGCATTGCAGGCTGGTTGCGCTTAACTGTGCCGCGCACTATTCTGCCGATACCTATGCGCCCTACATAGTCGTCATAGTCTATTGTTGAAAACAGTATTTGGAGCGGAGCATCCGGATCGCCGATGGGGGCGGGAATATACTTGATTATCGCCTCGAAAAGCGGCTGCATATCCGTGCCGCACACATCAGGGTCACTACTGGCAACGCCTTCCTTTGCGGAAGTATAGACAATGGGAAAGTCCAATTGACTTTCGTTCGCACCAAGCTCCATGAAAAGCTCGAGCGTCTCGTCTACAACCTCATAGGGTCTGGCTCCGGGACGGTCGATCTTATTTATGACAACAATAGCTTTTTTGTTTAGTTCAAGCGCCTTTCTTAGCACGAAACGAGTTTGAGGCATGCACCCTTCAAACGCATCAACGAGCAGGAGAACGCCGTCGACCATTTGCAGTATGCGCTCGACTTCTCCGCCGAAATCTGCGTGGCCGGGTGTATCGACTATGTTGATTCTGTAATTTTTGTAGTTGACGGCGGTATTCTTTGAAAGAATGGTTATTCCGCGTTCACGCTCGATATCGTTCGAGTCCATTACACGTTCGACGACCTGCTCATTAGACCTGAAAACGCCGCTTTGACGGAGCAACTGGTCGACGAGCGTCGTTTTGCCATGGTCGACGTGAGCGATTATAGCTATATTTCGTATATTGTTCATACGTTCCTCTTCTTTGTTTAATTAACCCTATTATTATAGGCGTTTCCCGCATAAATGCAAGGGGTGCGGTGCAGATATATCATAATTTGCATGTATGCGTCTACGAGCCGTTTATAACAAAAACGAAGTGTGAGCGCTTGACGTGAGGGGAGCAAGGCGGTATCATGTATAGAAACGTGAGCGCTCTATGGAGGCATTATGGCAAAAAAGAAAAAGAAATTCGATTTTAAAGACAACCTGCCCGAAGATGAAATCCTTTGGCGCGACAGAAAAAGGACGATATTTGGGCTTCCGTGGAGCTTCACGGTGTATGAGGTTACGCCTGAAAGGTTCATAAGGCGCAAAGGACTGTTTGTGACGGAGACTGATGAGATAATGCTCTATCGCGTGCTCGACATAAAGATGATACGGACATTGGGGCAAAAGCTTAACGGCGTCGGCACGATAGTTCTCTATAGTGCCGATCAGAGCAGCCATACAGAGCGTATTGTAAGCGTAAAGCATCCGGATAAGGTGCGCCGCTTCTTGTCGAGTCAAGTGGAAAAAATCAGAAACGAGAAGGGGCTTACGGGGCGCGAGATGTTCGGAACCGCAGGAACGGATATGGATCACAGCGAGTGCGATCATACGGATGAATGATTCCGAAAAGGCTTTCGACATATAATGTGTGCCGAAGGCTTTTTTGCGTTGCAAAATTAATAGCCATGGCTGAGACTGTCGAAAGAGTTGCTAAACGCCACTTTTTCGAGTTTTGCGGATTTCGCCTCTCGCATTCGCTCATGGGCGGCGAAATCCGCAAAGCACGAAAACCTCCGGGTTTTCATCCGTTCTGACGCACATGTCGTCAGAACGGATTGAACATAAGGGGCTTATTGACAGACTGCAGCCACGGCTTTTTCATGCTTTTAATCAGATGTTGTCGGTTGTGTTTATGCAGACAATGTTGAACCCAAAATCGCTGGCGGCAGGCATAACGGTGACTACATGAGTCGCAATTACGCGGCCGTCTTCGTCTAACCTTTCGATTGTTACGTCTATGCCGGCGTTGTTGAATATTACGTTAGGATTATTCTCCATATATTCTTGAGACACATACCTGAAATTCACGCTCGGATAATCCGAGAGTAAAATATGGCAATTCTCCTCGTCGGCGTATATGAGCTGAGTGCCGCTGCCGTCATAATCGGTCTTTATGGGATAGGAAATACCGAAAGTGTTGTTGGCAAGCGCAGAAGCTTCATCGATTGAGATGAGGCCGTATGAAGGCTCTTCGGTTGAGCCGGAAAGCCTGCCCGTATAATAGTAATAGAGGAAGCGCTCGGTTTTTTCAGGCGATATGCCGCTCACGGCTGTGAAATCGCTGTCATCTATAAAACCCCACATAAGATTCAGCAATGTGTTTATTTGCTCATCCGAAAGCTCGGAAAGAGAATATATGGGCAGTCCGGGCGTTGAGCCTGTGTCTGTCGGCGACAATGTTTTTTCGGCGTTGTTTGAATTATTGCCGTTCTCGGGAGTGTTTGGCGTATTCCTTCCCGAGCATGCGACCATGCATATGGCGAGGCAGAGCGCGCAGAAAGCGGCGGCTGCCGAACGCAGAAATTTCATAAACTACGGTTACCTCCTGTTTTATGCCTGCTGCGCCTGCCGAGCTTTAAGTTGGCAAGCACAAGCGATAAAAGTATTATACCACAACCGAGTACGAGCTTAAAAGTCAATGCTTCGTGAAAAAATATTACGCCGAATATTACGCCGAACACCGACTCGGTACAGAGAATGAGCGAGGCGTATGAGGCGGAGGCGTATTTTATGCCAATGTTTTGCAAAAGCAGTCCGAGAAGTGTGCTTGCGATGCCCGAATAGGCGAGCGCGAGCCATATTTTGCCCGAAATCTCGGAGGGGATATCTTCAAACGACACCGAGAACGTCCATGCAAAAAGCGCTGCGAAAAGAAACTGAAACGCAGTCATGACCATTACGTTTTCGCCGCGGCTCATATAAATATCGCTCAAAACTATATGGAGGGCAAACAGCACGCCGCACGCAAGCGTCAGCATATCACCAAAAAAAGAAGAGTCGCTTGCGCTGTCGGTAGAGTCAAAAGAGAGTATGAATATGCCGGCAAAGCAAATTATGGCGGCCGCGAATACCTGCGCCGATGGCTTTGTGCGCTTGAAGGCGAATACGAAAATAGGCACGAGCACCACATATACGGCCGTGATGAATGCGTTATGGCCTGCGCTCGTTCGCTCGAGACCGTAGGTTTGAAGCGCAAATGCTGCGTACAGTACAGTGCCGAGAACGGCAGACCGAAGAAGCGTTTTGAAAGAAAGCGTACGGTATGATTTGCGGATGATGAAGCCGAGACCAAAAGCGCCTATTGAAAAACGCATCGCGAGTATTGCGTTCGGTGGAAGCGCGCTCAGCGTGCTTTTCATGACGACGAATCCGGCGCCCCAAATCATTGCGGCGGCGAGAAGCATGAGGTTTGCGGACAATTCGGAAGGTTTGCTTTTCATGGAATAATTCTACCACACGTTTTTGACTTCGGCGATGCCAAATTTATAGAACATGTTTTTCACACAAAATACACTTTTATCTTGCAGGAATTTGAAATGGAAAATAGAATATATTAAACGTGAATTATAAACAAGAGGTGAGGCTCTTCGGCTCGGCTGCTCGAGCAGAGGAGCAAAGAAATGAAAGGAGTAATTACCATGCGCATTTCAATTACAGGAAAAAATATTGAAATTTCCGAATATCTGAGCGATCTGGTAAATAAGAAAATGCTCAAGCTTGAGCGCTATTTTCCGCAGGATACCGTCGCCCAGGTAACGCTGTCCGTTGAGCGCAACCGCCACATTGTCGAAGTGACAATACCGTTCCCCGGAGGAATCATAAGAGGCGAAGAGGTAACGGGTGACATGTATGCTTCTATCGATAACGTTATAGATAAGCTTGAGAAGCAGATAATCAAGCATCGGACGAGACTTGAAAAAAATTTGCGTCTTGATGCGCTTAAAACGCCTGAAATCATCGAAGGCGAGGAGCTTGAGGATGAGTATGAACCGCGTATTGTAAAGGTGAAGCGCTTCGACATGAAGCCGATGACGGTTGAAGAGGCTATGCTCCAGCTCGAACTGCTCGGCCATTCTTTCTATGTGTTTACGAACGCCGAGACTAACGACATAAACGTAATATATCAGCGCCGTGACGGTAACTTCGGACTAATCGAGCCCGAGTGAGCCGACGAGCGCATTTAGAATAAACGGATAAAGCCGTGGCGGCCGCTGCTGAATGCAGCGGCCGCTTTGTCGTATCTCAAAACGGCGCATTTGTAAAATTGTTACAAAAACTGAACGCTTGTTTTGCGGAAAAAACGTTTTATGCATGAATTTGTGAATTTTATATAAACAAATGACGCAAATATATATACACTATGCGGTAGATATGATACAATTTCGTTGGAATTATGGTGAATTTTGCGATTTTTTATCGCAACGCAGGGGGTGAATACAGATGAAAAGAATATCGGCATTTTTGCTGGCGCTTCTTTTTACGCTCATACTTTTGCCGTCATTCGGTTCTGCCGATGCGAGCGGAGGTCAGTATGACTATGTGCGCGTTAAACTCAGCACCAACAATGCCTCGACGCTTCTTATATATGTGACGGGAAAATACTACATTAGAGAGAACGGAATGACTGTTGAGGACACCACGCTCGGCGTTACGGTTCAGTCTGACGGAACGCTGCGCGTGACGCATTCGCAGCTCGGCAACATACTTTTCTCCGAATCCCTGAACCTTCTCCGTGCCGACATGAATAGGACGGCAGGCTATCTGCGCGTGAATTCGCGTAGATATCTCGGCCATTTCAGCGTCGGCGTAGATTCGGGAAAAACGATACGCATTATTAACACCGTTCCTATGGCGCACTATCTTTATGGTGTGGTCGGATATGAGATGAATAACTCGTATCCGCCTGAAGCGTTGAAAGCGCAGGCACTTGCGGCGAAGGGGTATGTTATAACATCGCTTAAGCCGAGCAGCTCGCTTTATGACATAGGCGATACGTCGTCGCAGCAGGTATACAAAGGCTACGATCCAAAAGCTGATAAGGTTATAGGCGCCGTAGATTCAACTATAAACGAAGTTGTGACATATAACGGCACCATACTTAAAACATTCTATGCCGCAAGCAACGGCGGCGAAACGACGCTCCCGTCGTACGCGTGGTCAAGCTCATTTTCAAACAACGGTTACGCCATAACGCTCGACCCGTACGATTTTGAAAACACGCTCAGTCCGTGCGAAAAGGTGTTCATACCGATTACGTCCGGCACAATGAGCGCAAACCTCAGGACGCTGCTTATCTATAAGGCCCAACAGGCGTCCGGGCAGTTGATAGACGACATTGTTTCAATAAGCAGCGTTGACATGGATACGCCGATGTACAACGGCGTAACAAGAAATCTTACACGCATAAACATTGAGCTTATCGCCTCATACGAGGAGGATGACGGCTCCGGATCTACTCAGACAGAGTTTGTTCCGCTCAATATTTCGATAGCGGTTAACGAGCTTTTGAGCTTTAACGTAGTAACGAACGGCTCGCTGCGCGTATACTGGGGAGAAAACACAAACGGCGGCTATACCATATACCACTGCCGCTGGGGTCATGGCGTAGGCCTCAGTCAGCGCGGCGCACAGCAGAGGGCGGCAAATGCGCATAGCTATAGGGATATAATTGCGTTTTACTATCCCGGCGCGTCGATATCGACCATAAACGTTAACCCGCCTCAGAATCCTACGCCCCCGTCACAATCACCGACGCCGTCGGCAACGCCCGGAAATTCGGCTAGTCCGACGCCTGCAAGCTCGACATCGCCCACACCGACACCGACGAACGGCGCAGAGGGGCAGCAGCCTGTAGCTTACGGAACGGTTACGGGCAACGGCGTTAACTTCAGAAAAGGCCCGTCGACGGACACAGATATACTGACTGTGCTCTACAGGGGCGCAAAGCTCACTATACTTGAGGCACTTGACGGCTGGTACAAGGCGATAGAACCATCGGGACTCACGGGCTATATCAGCAGCAGATTTGTCGAGATTACGTCAACGGTCACGCCTTCACCGACTCCGGGAGGAACAACGTCGCCCGATTCGACTCCTTCCGTCACGCTTTCGCCTTCACCTACACCGACGACGGGAGTTGGCAGTGTAACGGCTTTCGGCGTGATAAACAAGAGCGGCGTCAATTTCCGCGTAGGCCCCGGAACGAATTACAACATTATAGCAACACTGAAATCGGGCGAATTTGTAAACGTAATAAGCGAGACGAACGGTTGGTACTGCGCTGTAATACGCGGCATGGTCGGCTATGTTTCGAAGCAGTATGTTACAATAACCGGCTATCCGTCGATAAGTCCGACGCCGGGCACGAGCACATCGCCGAGTCCGACCGATTCGGCGCAGCTCAAGCGCGGAATAATAACTAAGAATGGAGTAAACTTCCGCAAGGGTCCGTCAACGTCGTTTGAGTCGATGGGCAAGCTTAACAAGAACACGAGCTTGATTATCTACAATAAGGTCGACGAATGGTATTATGTCAGAGTCGGCGATAAGATGGGATACGTCCATTCCGATTATGTAAAGATAACCGGAGACTACAGCGAAGGAGGCGGCAGCAGCCTTCCGAGCGGCGCGACAGGCCTTGGCAAAACCACAGGCAATGTTAATTTCCGCACGGGTCCCGGAAAGACGTATGACGTGATACAAACCCTGAAAAAGGGTACGGAGCTTACGCTTTATTCGCAGAAGGACGGCTGGTACGAAGCGGAGTACAACGGAAAACGCGGATACGTCAGCGGCAAGTATATCGAAATACTTATGACTGTAGGCGATCAGCACGGCGGCGAAGACGACGGCGATAATCCCCTTGAGGGGCTTGGCACAGGCATAACAACGGGCAAGGTTAACTTCCGAACAAAACCTTCGACTCAATCGACGACGATAACACAGCTTCCGCGCAACACAGAGGTGACGCTTATATCGCTGAACGACGGTTGGTATAAGGCGAAATATAACGGTAAGACCGGCTACCTGTATGCCAAGTATGTAAGGCTCATAGGCAATTCGGGCGGAGGAACACCCCCTGAGAATACGCCGGAACCTGTGCCGGACGAGCTAAAACCCGCAGAGGGAAAGACAACGGGCAAACTCAACCTCAGAAAGAGCGCGTCGAAATCGGCGACCATAATCGAGACGATGCCGCGCGATACGAAGGTAGTAGTGCTTGGCGAACACGGCGACTGGTACTATGTGCTTCACGACGGTAAATCTGGTTATGTCAGCAAGGCGTATCTCAAGATAATCAGCTCGGGCAACATGGGAATAGCGAAGGTTGACGATGACTGCCGAGCACGCGATGCGTATGCTTCGGCAAACGTAAACATGCGCACACAGCCGAATACATCGGGAACCATAGTTATCAAGATAAAGCGCGGCGCTGAGTTTACGGCCTATTTTAAGCTCAACGGCTGGTATCTGATAAGGTATAACGGTAAGTGGGGCTACGCTTCGGCGGACTATGTGAAACTCAAGTAGAATATTAAACAGGAGGCTGACGCGTCTGCGGCAGCCTCCTAACTGTTAGACGCGGCTTATTGACAGCCGTAGATACATTATTTTGTAAACAGAAAACATTTTGAAATGACCGCCTGCGTGGTATAATCAAATTAAAGGAGGCGATTGCTTTGGAAATCATGCTTAATCACGATAAGGAGATCGTCGACGCAGTAAAGGAGGGATTGAGGCGTAACGACGGCTATTGCCCGTGCCGCTTTGAAAAAACTCCCGAAAACAAGTGCATGTGCAAGGAATTTCGCGATCAGATAAAAGATCCGAACTTTGAGGGCTTTTGCCACTGCATGCTCTATTACAAGAAAAAATAAGGAGAATGAAAAATGGCTGGAATAACACTCACAAAATCGAATTTTGAAAACGAAGTGCTTAAAGCCGACAAGCCCGTGCTTGTCGACTTTTGGGCGTCCTGGTGCGGCCCGTGCCGCATGCTTGCGCCTATAGTTGATGAAATTGCGAATGAATACAAGGGCAAAGTCAACGTCGGCAAAGTTAACGTAGACGATGAACGTGAGCTCGCAATGCGCTACGGCATAACGAGCATTCCCACGCTTATGCTGTTTAAAAACGGCGAGGTTGTGAAAAAGAGCGTAGGATACGCGCCGAAATCCGAACTCGAGGAAATGCTAAGGCAGCACTAAACGGCTGAAGACTGTTTACGTTCGACATAAAGCGCCTTCGATGGGGCGCTTTAATGATATATAAAAAAAGCTGTGCAGGGTGTTGATATCGGCCGCATAAAGTGTTATATTGTGTATACACGATATACACAATATGGAGGTGCGATATGGAGATGCTTTCGGTAGACGGGCTTTGCAAGAAGTACCCGAGCTTCGAGCTTAAGAACGTTTCGTTTAAGCTTGAGGCAGGTTATATAATGGGCTTTGTCGGCAGAAACGGAGCCGGTAAAACGACTACGCTCAAGTCAATGATGAATCTCGTTCATCGCGACGGCGGCGCTGTCAGCATGTTCGGTAAGGATTTTTATGAGAACGAGATATCGTGCAAGCAAAGGATAGGTTTCATGCTCGGCGGCATGACGAGCTATCCGAAGAAAAAACTTGCGGCATTGGCAGATGCTGAGAAGCGTTTTTATGCGGAGTGGGACGACAATGCATTTACGCGCTATATGAAGGAGTTCGGTCTTGACCTAAATAAACGGATAGAGCAGTTAAGCGACGGTATGCGCGTTAAGTTTTCGCTGGCGCTTGCGCTGTCACACAATGCGTCGCTATTCGTGCTTGACGAACCGACGAGCGGCCTTGATCCTGTTTCGCGCGATGAGATACTCGATATTTTCAGGGGTTTAATATCTGAAGGCGACAGAAGTATACTGTTTTCAACTCATATTACATCTGATCTCGAGAAATGCGCCGATTACATAACGTACATAAAGGACGGCGAGGTAATCGAGAGCGGCGACATGCCCACCCTGCTCGATTCGTATAAAATAATCGCAGGAGAGAAGGGGCTTTTCGAGAAGTATAAAAGTATAATGATCGGGTCAAAGACGAATATGTTCGGCTTTAGTGCGCTCGTACGGACAAGGGATGTGCCTAACGATGCGTCGCTCACGGTTTCGCCGTCAGACATTGAGTCTATAATGATATACCATGAAAGGAAAGCGTAAGCATGAAGAACCTAATATATAAAGAGCTTAAGCTCGACATGCATCCAACGGTGTATATTTATCCACTGTTTGCAACAATGCTTTTGATACCGAATTATCCGCTGCATACAGCGTTTATATATACCTGCATGTCGGCATTTTTCATATTTTTGTCCGGCCGCGAAAACAAGGATATGCTTTTTACAGCGTCTTTGCCCGTAAGAAAGAGCGATATCGTGAAGTCGCGTATTTTGGTGGTTGCGGCGACAGAGGTTTTTCAGGTGCTTATATCCATACCGTTTATATTTATACGGATGGCCATATATGAACTGCCGAACGCGGCAGGAATAGAGGCAAATGCCGCTCTGCTTGGCTCGGCGCTCATTATGTACGGCGTATTTAATCTTGTATATATGCCCGTATTTTATAAAACGGCGGCTAAACCAGGCATAGCGTTTTTATTAGCGGGAATCGCTGCGCTTTTATACATAGGCGTAAGCGAGGCGCTCGTTCAGCTTATTGAGCCGCTTAAGACTGCGCTTGACTCTGTGGCGCGCGAGACGCTTTGGGCAAGGCTTACGGCTTTTGCGGCAGGTGCGCTCGTATTCGCCGCATTGACTGCATTGTCCTGTGCCATATCGAAGAAACGCTTTGAAAAGGTAGACATGTAAAACGTGGATATCGTAATATCAAATACATCGGATAAACCGATATACAGGCAGCTTTCCGAGCAGCTCCGTTCAAAAATAATAAATGGCGAGCTCGCGGAGGGCTTTTGCCTTCCGCCAATAAGAAGCGTTGCGCTTGAGCTTGGCGTGAGCGTGATAACGGTAAAAAAGGCATGGGAAGAACTTGAACGCGACGGATATATCAAGTCGTACATCGGGAAAGGGTGCTTCGTTGCGCCGCATAAGATGGGAGAGCTCACTTCAAAGCGATACGCGCTTGCCGAAAAAAAAGCGGCGGCAGACATGGAATATTATAAATCACTCGGTTTAAGCAAGGAGGAGCTTATTAACCTCATAGAAAAGCATTATTGAAGCCCGGAAAAGCTTTGCGCTCTGTGCGGACAGCAGGCACGGAGCTTTTTTGCGTAGCTTTTTGAAAAAATTCACAGATTGTTCTCCTGTAAAGCTGCTTAAAGCGTATATGAGATGTAGAAATTGATCTGTCGATATGGTATCATATACAGGAATAGGTGTGTCTGTTTTGAAATAAGTACGCATACTAACGTCATAACAGAATATTGCCTGAAAGGAAAAAAAAGAATGACGCAGGAAGATGTATGCATTAACGCGGTGAAGGGCGTTTGCTCAAAAAGTGTCGGCATCGAGTCAATGGATGAGGTGATTCGACTTTTCGGCGTGTTTGACGAAAATCTGAAGATAATCGAGGCCGAGACGGGCGCGCATATAACGACGAGCGCCGACTCTGTGAGGATAGACGGCAGCGCTGAGCAAACGCAGCTTGCGGCATGCGTTATAGAAAAGCTCTTAAAAATGCTTCGCCGATCCGAGACGATAGACAGAAGCCGTATACGCTACGCCATTGATCTTGCGAAGGAAGGAAACGCCGATCTTATCGAGGAGCTTTTCGACGATGTCGTTGCATTTACAAATAAAGGCCGCAAAATAAAATGTAAGACGCTGGGCCAAAAGCAGTATGTCAACTCGCTGAAGCGCAACACGGTCGTTTTCGGCGTAGGCCCGGCGGGAACGGGAAAGACGTATCTTGCGGTAGCGATGGCGGTGCTCGCGCTAAAGAATAAAGAGGTTTCGAAGATAATCCTGACGCGCCCGGCGGTCGAAGCCGGTGAAAAACTTGGCTTTTTGCCTGGCGACTTGCAAAATAAGGTCGATCCGTACCTTAGGCCGCTTTACGATGCACTTTACGATTTCCTCGGTGCGGAGGGCTTTAAGAGCCTGTCGGAGCGCGGGTGCATCGAGGTTGCTCCGCTTGCGTACATGCGCGGCAGAACAATAAGCGACGCCTACATAATACTTGATGAGGCGCAAAACTGCACCATAGAGCAGATGAAGATGTTTCTGACGCGCTTTGGCGAAGGCTCGCGCGTGGTTGTCACGGGCGATATAACGCAGATAGATTTGCCGCGCGAGAAAAAGAGCGGACTTGTTCATGCGTTGACGGTACTTAAAGACGTGGAAGGCATCAATATAGTTTACTTGACGTATAAGGACGTTGTGCGCCATGAGCTTGTTCAACGAATAATACGCGCCTATGACAGGGCGTCGAAGCACGAACAAAGGGATGCCGACGTCACGGAGACGGATAAGCAGCATTCGTGACGCAAAGAACAGGGGGGGTATCTGCAAGTGGCAAGGATGAACGGTAGAAGCAGGGCTGCATACGGCAATGTGCTTGTTGCCGCGCTTATACTTGCGCTTACTTATTTAATAACGAGCGTAATTGTATGCACGATGGTAACGGCGCCAAGATACAAATACGCCGTGGGTGATACCGTCGAAAAGACGATATATGCGACAAAAACGATAGAAAACGAGCTTGCAACGGAGTATTTGAGAAACAGTGCGCGCGCATCCGTTGCAAACATATATATGATAGATGAACCGCTAATTACGAAACAGCTTGAGCAGCTCAACGCGGCATTTGCATCGTTGTCGCAGGTGCGCGCGGAGGCGAATAGCATCTTGTCGAGCGCGGGCGAGTCATCAAAGCTTCCGACGACGGCCGAAGGCTGGCTTGAAAAGCTTGAGCCTTCGCAGATACAGGCGCTGCTGAAGAACGTGGAGCTGCCCATATCGCAGGGGCAACTGCTTTCGGTGCTCGCCTCAAAGGACGACGAGATACAGCTCTTGAAAAATATTGTTATGCCGAAGATAAGCACGAATCTCGGCATGCTTGCGTCTGATAAGCTCAAAAGTGTAAAGGAGCTTTGCACGCGGGAGCTCTACGCCGCAGAGGGCGTGAACGACGAGCTTAAAGCGATAGGCGCGCTTATGTTTGAGATATACCTTGTGCCGACGTACATCGTTGACGACGAGGCGACGGAGGCGGCGCGCGAAGAGGCAGCGCTCGCCGTGGAGCCGCAGGTTATAGAAGCTGGCAGCGTACTCGTTGCCGAAGGCACTACGCTTACGGCGGCGCAGTATGATATGCTGGTGAAGCTGAAATTAGTGCGCGACGACGGCTCCGATACAGGTATGTACGTCGGCGCGGCGCTTATGCTGCTTGCGGCGTTTACGACGTTTGGAGCGTACATGCTCCTTTGCGGCAAAAACGTGTTTAATGCACGCGAAATGCTTATAATCTGCGCTTCGGTAATAATTAGTACCGCTCTGGCATGGGCTTGCAGCCTTTTGTCAGTGAAGCTTATGCCTTGCCTGATAGCGCCGATAATCGTTGCGTTGATGATAGGAGAAATGCCTGCGTATGCCGTATCGCTGCTGATGGGGGCAGTGCTGTCGCTGATGGCGGGCGGCAAGGGCGCCGACGCTATGCTCGGCGAAAATGCGAGCGTCATGTGTTTCATGGCGCCAATAGGTGGATTTGTTGCGGTGACACTTCTGCGGAACTCAACGAAGCGCGCGAGAGTCATAAGCGCGGCGGTTGCGGGCGGCGGAGCGTGTATGTTTATAGATGCGGCGGCGTGCGTACTGCACGGGGTGAGTTTGTTAAACACAGTGATAGACTTGGCGTGGGTGTTCGGTGGGTCGCTGATTGCGGCGGTATTCTGCGCGGGAACTCTTCCTGTGTGGGAAAACGTCTTTAACGCCGCAACGAGCGCAAGGCTGAGCGAGCTTACGATGAATCATCCGCTTATAAAGCGGCTTATGACGGAAGCTCCGGGAACATACCACCACTGCACGAATGTGGCGGCGCTTGCTTTTGGCGCGGCGCAGGCAATAGGCGCAAACGCGGAGCTTGCGCGTGCGGGCGCACTCTTCCATGACGTTGGAAAACTTAGACGGCCGCAGTATTTCAAAGAAAATCAGCGCTCAGGGGAAAATATACACGACACGCTGCCTCCGAAGGAGAGCGCCGCGATAATAATAGCCCATCAGCAGGATGGAGCGACGCTGCTTGCGCGGAACAAGCTGCCGGCCCCTGTGGTGCGCATCGCTGCCGAGCATCACGGCAATTCGCTGATGGCGTATTTTTACCATAAGGCAAAGGCGGAGCGCGACGGGAATCTTGTTGAAGCGAAGGACTTTAGATATAACGGCAGCAGGCCGAGCACGGCGGAAAGCGCGATAGTTATGCTCGCCGATTGCTGCGAGGCGGCGGTAAGGTCGCTCGGCAGCACTGACAGAGAGGCGGTCGAGGAGCTGGTGAAGAAGGTAATATCTTCAAAATATGCCGACAGAGACGACATGCTGATGAATTCGCCGCTTACGCTCAGCGAGATAACGATAATTGAGAAGAGCTTTCTTAAAACGTTTTACGGATTGATGCATGAGCGTGTGGAATATCCTGACGCAAAGGATTCGCAGGGGGTAAAATGATGGTCGAAATCTTGGAAAGAACCGACGGAATGACTGACGAACTCAGGCAGACAATAGTCGCCGCCGCCGAGGCTGCGCTCAGGAATTGCGGGCATGATGGCGACATAACCGTGGCGATTGTAGACAATGCGGAAATTCACCGCATGAATCTATGTTATAGGGATAAGGACTCTGCAACGGATGTTTTGAGCTTCCCCGCGCTTGAGGGATTTGATATGCCCGGAGTGCCGGACAAATTTTTGGGCGATATAGCGATATCGCTTGAACGCGCTAAGGAGCAAGCCGATGAGTACGGTCACAGCCTTATACGCGAGCTGGCGTTCCTGACGATACATGGCTCGCTTCACCTTATGGGATATGACCATATGACGAGCGAGGACGAAGAAGAAATGTTTGAGCTGCAGCGGGAAATACTAAAGGAAATGAGGCTGTAAAGGTGATAGCAATACACGATTTAGAGATAAAAAACATGATAAGGATGGCTATGGACGCGCGCGACAGGGCATATGTGCCGTATTCGGGCTTTAGGGTCGGTGCGTGCATAAAAACGCATACGGGAGCTTACTATCTAGGCTGCAACATAGAGAATGCATCGTTCGGCGCAACCAACTGCGCTGAGCGCACGGCGCTGTTTAAAGCGGTATACGAGGGCGAGCGCGAGTTCGAGGCGCTGGCGATAGTATCCGACAGTTCGAATTATACCGTTCCGTGCGGCATCTGCCGGCAAGCGCTGTCAGAGTTCTGCGAGCCCGATATGCCCGTAATATGCGCCAACAACGAGGGAAAATATAAGGTATTCACATTCGGCGATATGCTGCCCTATTCGTTTAAGCCGTCTGATATGCGGGAGTAGATATGGGAGAAAAATATCTTTCGGGATTCGTGTCGCTGATAGGTTCGCCAAACGCGGGCAAATCGACTTTGATGAACGCATTTGTGGGACAAAAGGTGTCGATTGTTTCCGAGCGCGCTCAGACGACGCGCAATCGTATACTCGGCGTGATGACTCGCAGGACGTATCAGATTGTTTTTATAGATACTCCCGGTGTGACGATGCCTAAAAACAAGCTCGGTGAATACATGCTCAAGGTTGCGTACGAATCGTTGAACGAGGTCGAGGCTATACTTTTCATGATCGACGCCGCGATAGGCATAGGTGAGAAGGATGAGGCGCTTATTGAGAAGCTTCGTGGGGCAAAATCACCCGTCATTGCCGTGATAAACAAGACTGATGTGGCAAAACCGAAGCGTGTCGAAGAGATAGAGAAGCGCTTGGCGGGAGAAAAGTTTATAAAAGACACGGTGCGCGTGTCGGCGCTGACGCACGATGGACTTGATGCGCTCGAAAAAAAACTCGTCAGTTATCTTGAGGAAGGGCCGCAGTATTTCCCCGACGATATGGTAACGGATATGCCTGAACGTGTGATATGCGGCGAGCTGCTGCGGGAAAAGGCGCTCAGGCTGCTCAGACAGGAGATCCCTCATGGGATAGGCGTTGATATCGAGAAGATGGAGCTAAGGACGGACGGAATTTATGACGTATGGGCGAGCATATATTGCGAGCGCGACAGCCATAAAGGTATAATTATAGGCAAAAACGGCTCGATGCTTAAAAAGATAGCGTCGCAGGCCCGCACCGATATGGAGTGGCTTTTGGGGACAAAGGTCAACCTGCAGGTGTGGGTAAAGGTGAAAGAGGATTGGCGCAACAGGACGAGCGTTATGAAGGAATTGGGATACGAGTAAGCCTTACCCTTTGTGATGGGGTCTAAGCATCGTCTGTGCGCTCTGCGGAGTCATCGGACGGCGAGTCTGAACGCGATTTGAAGCGAAGATATGCTTCTATGCTGCCGCTCGTTTCAAACTCGTGCCAAAGCTCCGCTCTTGTTTTTTTCATATTCATCGCCGTGCGCTCCTTCGTGTTGTTGAGATTATTATTCCGCGCAGCGCTGCGGCGGATACGATGTAATAATTGGTGAGGGAAAGCGATGCCGCTCAACACATATACTGGAGTAGTGCTCAGAGGCGCGAATTACGGCAATTATGACAAGCTGCTGACCGTATTCACGCGAGAGGCGGGAAAACTTACCATGGCTGCACGCGGCGCGCGCAAGCAAGGGAGTCCGCTTTTGGCGCTGAGCCAGCCGTTTTCGTACGCCGAATATGTCGCCTTCAGCGGCGCGGGAAGGACGCACATTAACTCGGGCGAGCTTAAAGAGAGCTTTTATCCGATAAGGGAGGATATAGACAGGCTTGCTGCGGGCTCGTTCGTGCTTGCGGTCACAGAGGCGTATTTGCCCGATAACGAGCCGAACGATGAAATGTTCACTCTGCTTTATTACATATTAAGCTATCTTGCGTATTCGGAGCTTTCGCCGCTTGACCTTTCCATATGCTTCATGTCCCGAGCACTGGCTATAGCGGGATATATGCCGCAGCTTTCGCTTTGCGAGAATTGTGGAGCTGCGGCTGACGGAAAAAAACGTATTGTCTTCGGAAAGGCACCGAGCTGCGAATCCTGCGGAGCATGCGCGAAAAGCGGCATGTGCGTGTCTCCGCTGTCGCTTGAGGCGTTTAGGCGCATGAGCTTCATTGATAACAAAAACATATCGAAAGTTGTGCTTCCCCCAAGGGTTGCGCGGGAGCTTCGCGGGCTTTTATATAAGCTGACATGCGATACGCTCGAGAAAACGTTCAAATCATTCGAGATGATAACGCGATAGGAAGAAACGAATATTTAACATAGTTTTTACTCAAAAATATTCTTGATTTCCGATTAAACGGATTGATTATTGACGAAAATAAGGTTATAATGACTTGTTAGTGTAAAAAGCTTACATAAGCTGAATATAATGGAGGAACACCGATGACAAAGTATGTCTATCTATTTAGTGAAGGCAATGCCGGTATGCGTAACTTGCTCGGCGGCAAGGGCGCTAACCTGGCAGAAATGACAGGCCTTGGTATGCCTGTACCTCAAGGTTTTACCATAACCACAGAGGCCTGCACGCAGTACTATAACGACGGCGAGCAGATAAATGCCGAGATTCAGGAGCAGATTTACGCTCACATTAAGAAACTTGAGGAGATATCCGGCAAGAAGTTCGGCGATCTCAATAATCCGCTGCTTGTGTCCGTACGCTCGGGCGCACGCGCTTCGATGCCGGGCATGATGGACACCATACTTAACCTCGGCCTTAACGATGATGTGGTTGAAAGCTTCGCAAAGAAGACAAACAATCCGCGTTTTGCATACGATTCGTATCGCCGCTTCATACAGATGTATTCCGATGTCGTTATGGAAGTCGGCAAGAAGTATTTTGAAGAGCTCATAGACAAACTCAAGGCCGAGAGAGGCGTAAAGCTCGACACGGAGCTTACTGCCGACGACCTCAAGCTCCTGGCGGAGCAGTTCAAAGCGGAGTATAAGGCGAAGATAGGTAAGGATTTCCCGTCCAATCCGAGGGAGCAGCTTATGGGCGCCATTAAGGCCGTATTCCGCAGCTGGGACAACCCGCGCGCCATTTACTATCGCCGTATGAACGATATACCCGCATCATGGGGAACTGCGGTAAACGTACAGATGATGGTATTCGGCAACATGGGTGAAACCTCAGGAACGGGCGTTGCATTTACGCGTAACCCTGCAACGGGCGAAAAGAAGCTTTTCGGTGAATTCCTTATGAACGCTCAGGGCGAGGACGTCGTAGCCGGCGTACGTACACCGCAGACGATAGACCAGCTTGCAAAGGTTATGCCTGAAGCCTACGCGCAGTTCGTAGACATCTGCAAGAAGCTTGAAGAGCACTATAGAGATATGCAGGACATGGAGTTCACCATAGAAGACAAGAAGCTTTACATGCTTCAGACGCGTAACGGCAAGCGCACGGCAGCCGCAGCGCTCAAAATAGCATGCGACCTCGTCGATGAAGGCATGATAACTAAAGAGGAAGCCGTCATGATGGTAGATCCGAAGCAGCTTGACGCACTCTTGCATCCTCAGTTTGAAGCGGCGGCTCTCAAGAACGCAAAGCCCGTTGCCACAGCGCTGGCGGCTTCTCCGGGTGCTGCATGCGGCCGTATCGTATTTACGGCTGAGGACGCGATAGAGTGGTCCAACAGGAAAGAAAAGGTTGTCCTTGTACGTCTTGAAACAAGCCCCGAGGATATTGAGGGCATGGCTCATTCGCAGGGCATACTCACGGTTCGCGGCGGCATGACGTCGCATGCGGCGGTTGTCGCGCGCGGTATGGGTACATGCTGCGTATCCGGCTGCGGCGATATCGTTATGGATGAGGCGAACAAGACATTTACGCTTGCAGGCCGCACATATCATGAGGGCGATTGGATATCTCTTGACGGTTCGACAGGCAACATATACGGCGAAGCTCTTAAGACGGTTGAAGCTTCGATAGGCGGTGACTTCGGCAGACTTATGGGCTGGGCGGATTCAATCCGCACGCTCAAGGTTCGCACGAATGCTGACAATCCGAGAGATGCCGCCGTTGCGGTTAAGTTCGGTGCGGAGGGCATCGGCCTTTGCCGCACAGAGCATATGTTCTTCGAGGAAGATCGTATCCCCGCTGTCCGCGAGATGATAGTGGCCAAAACGGAAGAGGCGCGCCGTAAGGCTCTCAACAAGCTCCTTCCGATGCAGCGCAGCGACTTTGAGGGTATCTACAAGGCAATGGAAGAGCGTCCTGTAACGATCCGCTTCCTCGACCCGCCGCTTCATGAGTTCCTGCCTCATAAGGATGAGGAGATTGCGGCGCTTGCGAAGGAAATGGGCCTTACGTTTGAAGAACTCAAGGCAACGGTTGAAAGTCTCCACGAGTTTAACCCGATGATGGGCCATCGCGGATGCCGACTCACGGTTACGTATCCCGAAATTGCCGAAATGCAGACACGCGCTGTCATAGAAGCGGCCATCAACGTGCGCAAAGAGACAGGCCTCAATATCGTTCCCGAAATCATGATCCCGCTCGTAGGCGAAGTTAAAGAGCTCGCATACGTCAAGAACTTTGTAGTCGCTACGGCTAAGAAGGTCATGGAAGAGCAAAACATGGAGATTCCGTACTTGGTAGGTACGATGATTGAGATTCCGCGCGCAGCTCTCACGGCGGACGAAATTGCAAAAGAAGCCGAATTCTTCTCGTTTGGCACAAACGACCTTACCCAGATGACATTCGGCTTCAGCCGTGACGACGCGGGCAAGTTCCTCGGCGCGTACTATGAGAAGAAGATATACGAGTCCGATCCCTTTGCTCGCCTTGATCAGATAGGCGTAGGCAAGCTCGTTAAGATGGCGGTAGACCTTGGCAGGAGCACGCGCCCCAATATCAAGCTCGGCATATGCGGCGAGCATGGCGGCGATCCGTCGAGCATTGACTTCTGTCACAGGATTGGCCTCAACTACGTTTCCTGCTCACCGTATCGTGTGCCGATAGCAAGACTTGCGGCAGCACAGGCAAAGCTCAGGAACAAATAATTAAATAAGCGTTAGAGCTTTTAGCGGCGCGGAGAATCGGTTACGATTCTCCGCGTTGTTTTTAATCAGCGGCTTTTGGCGTATCGGTATTATTCTGTTTACAGCGGATTGTTTACAAATCTGTTACATCTGATGTTATACAATATAATAGGGGGTGTAAAAATGCTGCGCATATTGATTGTGGAGGATGAAAAGCCGATAGCGAATCTGATAACGATGAACTTGCGGATGGAGGGCTATAACTGTACCACGGTATACGATGGGGAGGAAGCGGCCGACATGCTCGAGAAAAGGACGTTCGATCTTGTGCTGCTCGATATAATGCTCCCTAAGATTAACGGATACGAGCTGTTTGAGTATATACGTCCGCTCGATATACCGGTGATATTTATAACCGCGATGGGCGGCATTGATGAAAGAATACACGGACTGCGCTTAGGGGCCGACGATTATATAGTCAAGCCATTTCAAGTGGGAGAGCTTACGGCAAGGGTGGAAGTCGTGCTGCGTCGTATGGGCAAAAAGGTAACGGAATACAACGTAAACGGTGTCAGCATAAACACGGAATCGCGTATTGTCATGCGCGACGGGCGGCTTGTGGAGCTTACGGCGAAGGAGTTTGATTTGATGCTCGAGCTTGTGCGCAATAAAAACGTAGCTCTTTACCGCGAAAGGCTGTATGAGCGCGTATGGAACGAACCGTTCAGGTTTGAGACGCGCACGCTTGACGCTCATATACAAAGGCTTCGAAAAAAGCTTGGTTGGGAGGAATGCATCAAAACGGTGTTTCGCATAGGCTACAGGTTGGAGGTGCGCAGCTAATTGAGGCTTTTCACGAAGATATTTATTTCTTCACTTGCGGTGCTGTCAGCGGCGATGGCGGTAACGGGCGGAATGCTCATAAAAGAAAGCTTTGATAATTCACTGAGTCGCGAAAAGGGTGTAGCGTTGAGCGAATACGGTCATATAGCGTATACGCTGCAAACGGGTATGCAAAGTATATCCGAGAGCGGAGAGCTTACGCGCGAAAACCTGACGATACTGGCGCGGCAGGCGGCAGACGTATCGCCTTGCGGCGTTGCGTTGTTCGACGCGGAGGGGAAAATGCTCTACTCTACGCTTCCCGACATGCGCATAGCGGAGGGTAAAAACAACGATTCGGATATTGCCGCGATGTATTCCATATTTGTTACGGACACCGGGCGGTACATAAAGGTAACGAGCGGTTTGACGGTGAACGATGTCTCCGTGGCGTTTGTAATTTCAAAAAACATAGATTCGATCTATCAAGAGTCCGAAGCGTTTGCGCGAAAGTATATTTTGATTTATTCCGTTTCAGTGTTTGCAGCCGCAGCAGCGCTTGCCGTGCTTTCATATTTTATTGCCCGACCGATAAGACGCCTGACGGTGTCTGCGGCGCGCATTGCCGAGGGTAAATATGACGAGAGATGCCCTGTATTCAGCCGCGACGAGACGGGGGAGCTTGCGCTCGGATTCAACCGAATGGCGGAGACTGTCGATGAGAGCATATCGGAGCTTAAACGGAGCGCGCAGCAAAAAGAGGATTTCATGGCGAGCTTCGCTCACGAGATAAAGACACCGCTGACATCAGTGATAGGATATGCCGACATGCTCTATCAGGGACGGCTCAGGGATGAGGAGGCAGCGAATGCCGCAGGTTTTATTCTGAGTGAAGGGATGCGGCTCGAGGCGCTGTCGCTGAAGCTGATGGAGCTCATTGTGCTGGAAAAAAACAAATTTTCGCTCATATCGTTGCCGGCCGTAGACGTTTTCGATGATATAGGCAAGGCGCTTATGCCTATGGCGGCAAAGTGGGATGCGAGCGTAAGCCTCCGTGCAGATGAAGCGTTTATAAAAATCGAACCTGATCTTTTTAAGACGCTCGTGATGAATCTGGCAGATAACGCAATAAAGGCTCTCGTTGATGGCGAAAGGGCGAGGACCGGCGGAATCGTCGAGGTATTTGGAAGGCGTTTAGGCGATAAATATGTTGTCGAGGTTGCGGACAATGGGCGCGGCATGGAGGAGAACGAGCTTTTGCGAATAAAGGAAGCGTTCTACATGGTGGATAAATCGCGTTCGCGCAGAATGAACGGCGCAGGGCTTGGACTCGCGATAGCCGAGCGAATTGCCCTTATACACGACACGACGCTCGAATTCGAGAGTGAATCGGGACGCGGCACAAAGGTATCTTTCAATATAGCGGCGGAGGCTTGCGATGAAATGGAGTGATAAAAAGAGGCGGGCGGAGAATAAGATAATCCAAGCTGCTGCGGCCGTACTTTGCGTAGCGATTATTGTGTTTGGCGGTGCGCTGATACCCATTGCTCTGATGCGAAGGCACGAGGCACGCTCGGTCATGTACACGGAAGCGATAGTGGTGGATGAATACAGGACGGCATCGTTTCGGAAAAAGGCAAAGAACGATGCTCTTGCGGAGCGCACGCGTATAGCCTTGCTTTTAGATATAAACAATTTAAGAGTGCATAGGAAGGAGGAGTATAAAACCAATGCTGAAATTGATTTGCCGGCGATATTGGAGAGGTTCAAGGAATATGGAATATTGAATATTGAGAGCGTTGAGGGCGAAATAGTATATAATATGTTCTATATGGAACCGGACAGCGACGAGTATACTGCCGCAGTTATTGATAAGACGCCGCGGCCGCAGCCTAAAACGGGAAACAAGATCGAAAGCTTCGGAACCGAAATAAGAGAACATGACGGCGCGCATGATAAGAAGATATTAACGGACATACAGTTTTGTTCGATTCAGGAGGATGGCAACGCAATTGCCGTAACTCTGGTTATAGCAGGAGACAACAAAACACCGGTAGGCTTTAGAGTGCATTACGAGCGCGGCGAATATAGGGCGTACAACAACGCGTACAGACTGGCGTCAGATTACTGTAAAATGCTTGGAATATGGGATGAGGACGAGGTGGAGATAATTAAATCGACCGGCGATAATAGGAGCAGCTGCCTTATATTCGTTGACGGCATACAGGTATATGCTTATATTGGAGACGGAATTGTCGACGTAAACTTATCGACAAACGGAGATTAACGGCGCTTGAAGGAGCAAAAAACGCACAGTTTACAGAAAGGTGACAGACGAATAACAATTTGAGAACAAGCTCCCTTTATGATTACAGCATAAAGGGGGCGAGCTTATGAACAGAAAGAATGCGAAAAGCAAGAAAAAGAAGGCGTCAGGCGTGCTGCTTGCGGCGGTGATGACAGTAAACGCGGGACTGTTGGCCGCGTTGACGGCAGTTGTGCTTGGCGGAGAGTCTGCGCAAATTATGCGCAAGTCTGATATGACCGCATATGAAGCGAATTATAAGATATACGACATTACGCCGGGGAATTCGCAAATACAGATGACGCAGACGCCTGAACAGGATAGCGACGAGTTCTTGCGGCTCGTGAACTGGGATAATCCTATATATGAAGAGCCGGAGGTCGTGTATATCACCTCGCTTCTTACGGCTGCGAACGTGGAGTGCGATTCTCGGCGCCACATAAATGAAACGGCAGGTAAGGCGCTTAACGAAATGATGCTTGCGGCGCATCAGGAGGGCGAATATAAATTTATAATTGCAAGCGCGTTTAGACATATATATGAGCAGGAGATGCTTTGGAATCGCAGAGCGAGCAAGGAGCCAAACTACGGAAGCGACCCGTATAACAAGCCTGTCGCCGTAATGCCCAAAAACAACAGCGAGCATACGACAGGGCTTGCCGTAGACATATTGTGCGAAGAATGCCCTCGTTCGAGCGAGGAATTTGCAAATACCGCTGAGGGGAGATGGCTTTATGCAAATGCGCACAGGTTCGGGTTTGTGCTACGTTACGGAGCGGATAAGCAGGGAATAACGGGAGTAAGATATGAACCGTGGCATTTTCGCTATGTCGGGATTGAACACGCAAAATACATGTATGAGCATAACCTTTGCCTTGAGGAGTATGTGGAGCTTTTGGATACAATCGGTTAGTGCGCTCAATTTTTCGTTGCAACTCGAGGCTTCACGCTGTATGTGAGCCAATGACTGCCGGCAAATCACTAACGTCCGAATGATAATATATGATAGCTATTTGAAATTATCCTTGCTTTTTTCTGAATATAAGCTATAATAATAACTGCGCATGCATGGGGGCGTGGCTCAGTTGGTAGAGCGATGCGTTCGCAACGCATAGGCCAGGGGTTCGAATCCCCTCGTCTCCACCATGCGAAAAGTCACCCCTTGAGGGTGGCTTTTCGCATGGTGAAACGGAGTGGCGCGAGAAGTTCTGCGGATTCGACCGCATGCAGTCTGCCGCGTTTACACGGCCGCTGCGCGAAATGCAACTCGAGGAGTATTCTCTTCAGTTTCATCAGAAATCCATTATAATTTTGATAAAACTACGGCGGATTCTTTGTTGTACGGCATTTTCGTGGATGGTATGTGGTGGTATAATGAGCGTTAGAGAAAGTAATTTTTGGGGAGGAATAGTATGATTTACCACGGTTCGTGTATTTCTGGGCTGCACACAATCAAGGCAAATTCAAAATCTCATTCTACCGGAAAAATGGTTGCCTATTTCAGCGAGGACAGATGCTATGCTCTGGTTTGCTGCAGAAGCAGGGCCGAAAATTATGTTACGATGGGCGTTGGAGCGGACGGCAGGCAGCACTATATTGAGTATTTTCCCAATCAGCTGGAAACGCTTTATAAGGGCAGACCGGGATATATTTATGTTCTTGACTCGACGGATGGCATGACGCGCGGGAAAGGACACTCATGGGAGAGTGAATATGATGTTCCCGTATCACAATGTGAGAGCATTGCCGATGTATACAGTGAAATTCTGCGCGAAGAATCTCTGGGCAATCTGGTCATCCACAGATATTCTGAGGTGGATCCGGCAAAACAGAAGAATTACGCAAATTATATCAGAGACCATCTTACAGATGAAGGAGAGAAAATGGCGAAATTTTACTCCCTTCATTTCTCACCTTTATGGGATTGACAGCTTCCATCGTAAATCGGATGTGCCGCCTGAAAGGGTTTTATAAGAATTATGGTTCTTTGCCATTGAAGGATAATCCGAACACCCTATTCTTTATAGGGACACTGTTCGGACAAACAACAAAACACCGAGTAGAGTAATAAGCTCTGCCCGGTGTTTTGCTGTTGGTGGGTAGAGCGGGTAGAGAAAAATCGCAATTTTCCACAAACTCTCTTATAGTAGCTCTCTTATAGACTACTTTATGAAAAACATAGATTTACTCTACCCACTCTACCCGTAAGGAGGAATATATACTCAACAGCCTGTCGGCTGAGTGAGCCGTTTAGGACTTTTTCAGTTCGAGAACAGCGGATTCAATCAGATTGTCGATAGAGTCAGGGTCAAGAGCGTAGCTCTTTTCTTTCAGGTAGTTCAGAACATAGGCTTTCTTATCAGCCCCTCGATCCGTCCCGTTGTAAATCATCTCAGCAGCTTCGACAGCTACCTTGACCCAATTCTTGATTTTGGCGAACTTCTCTGCATCGACCTTAGCTTTCAGGTAAGGGATGAGGAAGGTGGTGATGACAGCCACAATCAGGGTGATAACGTCAGAAGCGATGTTGGTTAAATCAGTCATTTCAAATACCTCCTAAAAATTATCGGAAAAATGTTGTTCCTGCGGAGCGACCTTGTACTGCCGCATAAGTTTGATTCTGTTCTCGACTTTGGCTTTTGAGTAATAGAAGCCCGTCCCGGTTGCAACCTCGGCGGCTGCTGACGGTATGAGGTAGGCAAGGGGTGTAAGGTCGAGAGTACACATCGCACAGAGCTTCGTAAAAATACATTCCCTGTAACCAAAGGTCTTGATTCCTTCGCCGCTGCTTCAACTCGTCAGCTCTTCGGTAACTCTCCGTCAATCGGCAATCTCCGTCCCAAAACTGTTCAGGGGTCATACCGATAGCCAAGTAATATGGTAAGTGATTGTAGAACACCTCAGTATATGTTGTCCTTTAGCTTCCTCAATATGTGATCCTGCGGGATAATGGCCTCATACAGTCCTTGATATGGAGATAGATCCATTGTTATCCGGGTGGTATCTTTCAGCATTCCTATCCCGCCTTCCTTGTGCCTGTTTTACCGTTTTCTCGCAAAAAAGCCAGACCTGCCAATGTAGATCTGACTCTTTCAGTGCCCTTGAAAACCCATAGGTTTTCGCACTTTGCGGCTTTTGCCGCCCGGGAGCAAATGCGAGAGGCGAAACACGGGAAAAACTCGAAAAAGTGGCAGTATGCCACTTTTTCGAAACTCAAACAGCCGCTGCAATCTGCAGCGGCTGTAGCTGTTATCTGTTATGGCACGGCAAGCATCAGATGCCCATTTCTTCTTTGACTTCCTTGAAGCATTTTACTGCAAAGTCAAGATCTTCTTTTGTATGGCCGGCGCTCACCTGAGTCCTTATCCTTGCCTTGCCCTGCGGTACGACGGGGTAGAAGAACCCGACAACATATACGCCCTTTTCGAGCATTTTTGCAGCAAATTCCTGCGCTATGCGCGCATCATAGAGCATTACGGGGACTATCGGATGTGTACCTTCCGGCACGTCAAAACCGAGCTTTGAAAGCTCGCCACGGAAGTAGCGGGTGTTTTCATGCACCTTATCTCTCAGCGCAGTGGACTCCATAAGCATGTCAAACACCTTTAATGACGCCGCACATATGGAAGGTGCAAGCGTGTTTGAGAAGAGATACGGGCGCGAACGCTGTCTGAGGAGATCGACAATCTCCTGCCTTGCGCATGTATAGCCGCCGCTTGCGCCGCCGAGCGCCTTGCCGAGCGTACCGGTGATGATGTCGACGCGGCCCATGACGCCGCAATACTCTGCGGTACCCCTTCCGTGCTCGCCCATGAAGCCTACGGCATGGCTGTCATCGACCATTACGAGCGCGCCGTATTCGTCGGCGAGATCGCATATGCCTCGGAGGTTAGCGATAAAGCCGTCCATGGAGAAAACGCCGTCCGTCGCTATGAGCTTAATGCGGCAATCTTTAGCCGCTTCAAGCTGTGCGCGAAGGTCGTCCATATTGTTGTTCTTGTAGCGGAAACGCTTTGCCTTGCAGAGACGTACGCCGTCGATTATGCTTGCGTGGTTAAGCTCGTCTGAAATAACAGCGTCCTCTGCCGTAAGAAGCGTTTCGAAAAGGCCGCCGTTTGCATCGAAGCAAGATGTATAGAGTATTGTGTCATCCATGCAAAGGAATTCGCTTATCTTACGCTCAAGCTGCTTATGTATGCTCTGCGTACCGCAGATAAAACGCACTGACGAAAGACCAAAACCCCATTCGGAATAGCTGGCCTTAGCAGCCTCGATTATTTCGGGGTTGTCTGCAAGACCAAGATAATTGTTGGCGCACATGTTCAATACGCCTTTTGTTTTTGTCGTATCAATTCGTGCTTTCTGGGGCGTTGTGATGATTCGCTCATCTTTGTATGTGCCCGCGCTGCGTATCGAATCGAGTTCGTTTCTGAAATATTGCAATGCTTCCTTCATGATCGTTTCCTCCTAATAATTATTTTGTCCAGTCAAGAACGACCTTGCCCGACTCGCCGCTGTTCATTGCCGCGAAGCCCTTTTCAAAGTCGCGGTAATTGAATCTGTGCGTTACCATCGGTGTGAGGTCGAGGCCTGCCTGTATCATTGCGCCCATCTTGTACCATGTTTCGAACATCTTGCGCCCGTAAATGCCCTGAAGCGTAAGTCCTTTGAATATAACATCGTTCCAGTCTATGACGGTTCCCGGACCCGCTATGCCGAGCAATGCGACCTTACCGCCGTTGCGCATCGACTTAATGAGCTGGTTGAGAGCAGCGCCGTTGCCGCTCATCTCAAGTCCTACGTCAAATCCTTCAACGATGCCCGCCTGCGCCATTACGTCCTCGAGCTTTTCCTTTGCTACGTTTACCGGGTGCGTTGCTCCCATGCGCTTTGCAAGGTCGAGCCTGTACTCGTTGACGTCCGTTATGAATATCTTTCTTGCGCCGCAGTGCCTTACTATTGCGGCAGCCATCATTCCTATGGGGCCTGCGCCTGTTATAAGCACGTCTTCTCCTACCGTATCAAACATGAGGGCAGTATGCGTTGCGTTGCCGAACGCGTCGAAGAACGAAACTATATCTTCGGGGATGTCGTCGCTTATAGGTATAACGTTTGTCGCGGGTATACATAGATACTCGGCAAAAGCGCCGTCGCGGTTTACGCCCACGCCTTTGGCGAGCCTGCACCATTGGCCGTTGCCTGCGCGGCAGTTGCGGCAGTGGCCGCAAACGATGTGGCCTTCGCCCGATACTTTCTGACCGACATGATAAGCAGTTACGCCCTGTCCGAGCTGCGCAATCTCGCCAACGTACTCATGTCCGATTATCATCGGCGGGACTATGTTCTTCTGGCTCCACGGATCCCAATTATATATATGAACATCAGTGCCGCAGATAGCGGTCTTGTGTATTTTAATCAGCACCTCGCCCGCACCGGGATGCGGAACGGGACGCGTTACGAGCTCGAGCCCTTTTCCCGCGTAGGGCTTGATAATTGCAGCCATTGTTTCAGGTATCATATTTTATATATCCTCCTTGTGAAAACAATATATTTATTATAAACTCCATGCCGAACAAATTAAATAGGCCGACTGCTAAAATATTGTATATTCGTCGATTTTTACGGAATAGCCGTCGTTGGCGACGCGCTCGAATCCGTTTGGGGCAAATTCGGCACAGCATCGGTCTGTACGGGCTCTGCAGGAGATACATCGGGCGATGCAGCGACAGGGATGTTCGGCGACTCAAGGGGATCCATCGGCGCCACATACGATGTTTCAGTCGGAATCGGGGAAGAATCGTTTTCAGGGGGAAGCATGGACGCTCCTCCGGCCTTATATGAGAGCGCAAATATAAGGACGCAAAGCGCGACGAGAATAAACATGCCCAGATAGAACCGGTACACCGGTATCCGCTGAATAGACGAAAGCTTCTTATTCATTTCATATTCCCTTCACATTTGTATGATAATGTCATATTATACCACAGTCTTGTGGTGAATGCTAAAAAACAACATCATTCGAACTGCGGAGGGCAATCATGAGTAAATATGTTATAACAACGGACTCTACGGTAGATCTCGGCTTAGAGCGCGTCAATGAACTCGGCGTGCCGTATGTTTGTATGCGATACGTCAAAAAAGGCGTTGAACACCTTGACGACATGCGCGACGAGACGGCGAACGCAATATTTGAGGCGATGCGCGGCGGCGAAAGCTTCTCGACCGTCCAAACATCATGCGATGAGCTGACAGAGCTTTGGCGTCCCATACTCATGGACGGCGCCGACGTAATTCATCTCGCGTTTTCGAGCGGTCTTTCGGGCTCGCACAACAGCGCACGGCTTGCGGCCGAAATACTTAAGGATGAGTATCCGGAAAGAAAAATATATGTTATAGATTCGCTGTGCGCCTCGGGCGGTCAGGGACTGCTGCTTGAACACATGATGATGAAGCGCGGCGAAGGAGCAAGCGTCGATGAATGCGTGGATTGGACTGAAAAAAACAAACTGCGCATTGAGCACTGGTTTACGGTGAGCGAGCTTTCATATCTGCGACGCGGAGGAAGAATAAGCGCCGCAAAGGCGTTTGTCGCGGATATGCTCCATATAAAGCCTGTGCTCGATATGGATAGAGACGGCAAGCTTGCCCAGCGCGAAATTGTAAAGGGCAGACGCAGATCAATAAAAAAGATGTTCGAGCATATGTGCGAATCGATAAGCCTTCATGAGAACCCGTTTGTGCGAATAGCCCATGCAGACTGCATAAGCGACGCCAAATACTTAGCCGAGCTGATTAAAGGCAGATTTAACGGGATGATTGTGCGCATATCATCTATCGGATCCGCCATAGGCGCGCACTCCGGCCCCGGGACGCTCGCGCTGTTTTTCATAAGCAAATGCGCAAGAATATAGCGGATGCTGAATGCGGTCGGCACATAAGCAGTCGTCCGCGGAAATAATCTGTTTATTATTGCATTAAGGCCGTCGCACGGTTTTTATCGATTCAACGGTAAATGATGTTGCCTGAAAGGCTTTGCTATGTTATAATCCTCTGAAACGTAGGTTACGGAGGTGGCTTTGATGGTACAGTTTTCTCAGCTCCACAGCAATGCGGAGACATATGTCGGCCGCATTGAGGTGGTCGGCTGGGTCAAGACGGAAAGACAAAGTAAATCCGTCGGATTTATAGAACTCACGGACGGCACTTCGTTCAAAACGGTGCAGATAGTTTATGAGTGCGATAGAATAGATCAGAAAGTGATAAAGGATATCACGACGGGATGCGCCATAAAGGTTGAGGGCGAGCTCATCCTCACACCCGAATTGAAGCAGCCGTTTGAGATACACGCTGCGGCAATAGAGGTCATAGGCACATGCGACGGCGACTATCCCCTTCAGAAGAAAAAGCATTCGCTTGAATTTCTGCGCACGATACAGCATCTAAGGCCGCGTACGAATACGTTTCAGGCGGTTTTCCGCGTGAGAAGCGTTGTAGCGCAGGCGATACATAGATTTTTTGACGAGCGCGGTTTTGTATATGTGCATACGCCGCTTATCACTGCGAGCGACTGCGAGGGCGCAGGCGAGATGTTTAGAGTGACGACGCTCGATCCCATTAATCCGCCGCTTACCAAGGAAGGAAAAATTGACTATTCAAAGGACTTTTTCGGCACACAGTCGAACCTGACCGTAAGTGGACAGCTCTACGGCGAAGCGTTTGCGCTTGCATTCAAAGATATATATACGTTTGGACCGACGTTCCGCGCAGAGAATTCCAATACACCGAGACATGCTGCGGAGTTTTGGATGATCGAGCCCGAGATGGCTTTCTGTGACCTCAACGGCGATATGGATGTTGCGGAGGCTATGATAAAGTACATAATTCGCACGGTTATGGATAGATGCCCCGATGAGCTGTCGTTTTTTAACAGCTTTATAGACAAGGGCTTGATCGAGCGTCTTGAAAATGTGGCAAATTCAGACTTTGGCCGTATTTCATACACCGATGCGGTTGAAGTGCTCAAAAACTCAGGAGAAGAGTTCGCTTATCCGATATACTGGGGCTGCGACCTCCAGACCGAGCATGAGCGTTATCTTACGGAAAAGGTATTCAAGCGTCCCGTATTTGTCACCGATTATCCCAAGGATATTAAGGCTTTCTATATGCGACTTAATGACGACGGGAAAACCGTCGCGGCGGCGGACTGCCTTGTTCCCGGCATCGGCGAGATAATCGGCGGAAGCCAGCGCGAGGAGCGCCTCGATGTGCTCGAAGCCCGAATGGATGAACTCGGACTGGACAAAGAATCATACGATTGGTATCTTGAGCTTAGGAAATACGGTGGCGTAGTGCATTCGGGATACGGGCTCGGCTTTGAACGCATGGTGATGTACGTTACCGGAATCACAAACATAAGAGATGTTCTCCCGTTCCCAAGGACGGCAGGAAGTCTTCAGATGTAAGATTGACTGAAAAAGAATGGCATGGTTCGCAGAGTTTGTGCGCCATGCCTTTTAATATGCCATATCGGCACATATTGCGCGCCAATTCCACATATTTATTAAGGCGGCGACGTCTGCCGAGCATACAAGTATGTACACCGCAGGTATAACGTTACATTTGCGGGAAATAATAGGTTTGTACTTAAAACTGCAAGGAGGAACACCTATGTACGAAAACCGAGCAAATGTGTATTGCACCCGCTCTCACACGGGGTGGAGCGAATGCGAGGAAGACCTGCTTTTCAATGAAGTAGAGACAGCCGGCAAAGAGGGGCGGCCTCTTAAGTCGGTATTTGACCGCGTGGCAGAAACAACGGGCAGGAAGCCTAACAGCGTGCGGAATTATTACTATGCAAGAATAAAGGACGAGGACGTGCGCGAACGCTGCGGCACACACAGCACGGCGTTTGTGCCGTTCACTGACAGCGAGATAGAGGAGCTTTTGCGCACGGTGCTTTCCGCGCAGGCACACGGCATGAGCGTAAGGGCGTGTACACTTATGATGGGCGCCGGGGACAACAGAGCCATGCTGCGATATCAGAATAAATACAGGTCCGTTGTGGCAAACGACTCCGCAACCGTGAAGCGGGTTGTCGAAAAAATGCGCGCGGAAGGACTGGACGCTTTTGATCCGTATACCGATACGGCTCCGCGCAAATCGGGAAGACCGCGAAAGCGCGATATAGACAACGCGGCGCAGAATGCCTCCAAGGAAATCGCAAAGCTCACTGATATTGATACGGACATGTTTTTTGCAAGCATAGAGCTGCTTGCAAAAAAGGCGGAACTTTACGATGCTGCAAAACACAACATATGTGAACGCGAGGCAGAAATAGAGCGCCTTTCGGCCGAAAACGCCGAGCTGAAAGAGCAGCTTTCGATACGCTCTAACGAGCTGACGGCGCAAAAGGAACGCTTTGGGCTTCTTATGGCAATGTTCAGGCAGCTTATGCAGATAAACAGTGAGTTCCTGCGTCTCAACAGCGTCGTCAAAATGTCGTCGCTTGGGAATTATATAAACGATCTTTCAAAATATGTGGAGGATTTTGAAAAGACGGTCGGAAGCTTTTGAAAATGTATAATTAAAAATGCCGCCGCGTCGATATAATACGATTGCGGCGGATTTTCTAAGGAGTCGCTAAACGGTCGGAATTGTTTAGCATGCTTGTATTTTAGTGCGGTTCGCTATATTAGCCGCCCCGGTTTTTACGGTGGGCGAGTATCTTGCCTTCAGTGCCCATTTCGCTTGGGAAGTAGTAGCTTTTTGATTTTACCGATGGCGGCATATACTCCTGCTCGACCACATGACCGGGGTAATCATGCGGGTATTTGTATCCTTCGCCGTTTCCGAGCTGATGTGCGCCGCGGTACGATGTATCTCGAAGGTGTATCGGTACGGGCTCATCAGGTATTGACATGGCGTCATTGAACGCCGCATCGACGGCTGTCACGATTGAGTTTGACTTGGGGCTTTCGCATATAAATACTATCGCCTGCGCAATGGGCAGACGGGCCTCGGGCATACCGATATGCTCGAGCGCCTGGGCGGCGCTGACGGCTTGCACCATAGCCTGCGGATTAGCCATTCCCACATCCTCCGAAGCATGCGCGATGAGCCGTCTCACTATTATACGAGGGTCTATGCCTGCGCATATGAGCCTTGCGAACCAAGCAAGCGCCGCGTCGCTGTTTCCGCCGCGAAGACTTTTGCAAAACGCGGAAAGCATGTTATAAAACTGCTCGTCGTCAACGTTTATTGCCTTTTGCTGTATTGATTCGGCAGCAATGTCAAGCGTTATATGAATCTCATTGTTTTCAAGCTCCGTGGTCATAACGGCGAGCTCTATCGCGTTGAGAGCGCTCCTTGCATCGCCGTTCGCGGTACGTGCTATATGCTCGAGCGCATCGTCGTCTATCCGTACGGGGTAAGCGCCGAGGCCGCGTTCGCTGTCGGCAAGCGCCGCGCCGATGCTTTGCTTTATGTCGTTGGCGGTAAGCGGATAGAACTGAAAAAGCCTGCATCTGCTTACGATAGCGCCAGTCATGGACACCATCGGGTTTTCGGTAGTTGAACCGATAAACCGTATGACTCCGCTCTCCAGCGCGGGAAGTATGCTGTCCGACTGCGCCTTGCTCCAGCGGTGGCACTCATCGAGAAGAAGATATGTGCGTTTTCCGTAGAGCTTCAGGTCGCTTTCGGCCTGCGCTATGCGTTCGCGCACTTCCTTGACGCCTGACGTTACGGCATTCATTTTGACAAAGTTTGCGCCTGTGGTGTTCGCAATAATTGATGCAAGCGTAGTTTTGCCGCATCCGGGAGGGCCGAAGAATATGGAGCTTTGCAGAGTGTCCATTTCAATGGCGCGACGCATAAGCCGCCCTTTGCCGATGATGTGCTGCTGCCCTATGAATTCGTCGAGCGTTCTTGGGCGCATCCTGTCCGCGAGCGGACGTTCATGGCGCATTGCAGATGAAAAAGTATCCATTTAATCACCTCGTCATATAAAAATTATACAACCTTTAGACGTGCGGTACAATGGGAGATACAGCGGCTTGCGAAAAAAACGGAAAAATGATAAAATAAAAGAAAAAATAAGCAAAAGGCTGAAAAATGAGCAGAGAAAATAAATCGTATACAATCGTACCGCTATGTGAACGCAGGGATATGGCAGTGCGTGCGGCCGAGTGGTATCACGGAAAATGGGGTATACCGCTTGAGGCGTATACTGAAAGCATCGAGGCAAGCTTTTTGCACGAGGCTGGCAGCGTACCGAGCTGGTATGTTGCGCTTGACGAGAATGAGCGCATAATAGGCGGCGTCGGGATGATTGAAAATGACTTCCACAGGCGTCCCGATCTTACGCCTAACGTTTGTGCGCTTTATGTTGAGAAAGACATGAGGAATAACGGTATAGCGCATTCTCTGCTTGACAGGACGCGTGAGGACGCCGGCAGAGCGGGGATAGAAAAGCTGTATCTTATTACCGACCATATCGGTTTCTATGAGAAATGCGGATGGGAATATCTTTTTGACATAGAAGAAAACAGCGGGGATACGGCGAGAATGTATTGCGCCGATACGATACGCAGCGGAGAAGCCTGAAAGCGTGAGCGCGAACGGCTGCGCGAAAGGATTGGCAGGTTTATACCGAAGCTGAAGGCAAAGAACGCGCTTCTTGCGCTGATCGGAAGCCTTATATTGGCGTTTGGGCTGTTCAACATACACTCGTTTGCAGGCGTTACGGAGGGCGGCGTACTCGGGCTGACGCTGTTGTTGGATCATTGGCTGGATGTTTCTCCGTCTATATCGGGCATAGTTCTTAATATGATTTGCTACCTGCTCGGATGGAGAACGCTCGGCAAGGAGTTTATATGCTATTCGGCTATAGCGGGAGGCGGCTTTTCACTTTTTTACGCCGTGTTTGAGATGATAGGGCCGCTCTTTCCGAATATAGCGCAAATGCCGCTGTTGGCGTCCGTTGTCGGCGCGGTGTTTGTTGGTGTCGGCGTGGGCTTGAGCGTGCGCGGGGGCGGGGCGCCCGGCGGAGACGACGCGCTTGCAATGAGCCTTTCCGCGCTTATACGTTTGAACATAAAGTGGATATACCTTTTCAGCGACCTGCTTGTGCTTGGTCTTTCCATAACGTATATACCGCTCAAGAGAATAGCGTATTCGCTTTTGACGGTCGTACTCTCGGGGCAAATAATCGGCCTTGTGCAGTCAATAGGCAAGGGAAAACGGCGCGTATGCCGGCTAACCAAACGAGACGGCGGTGCGGAGGATGCATGATGAATGAAGCCGTGACCTATATACGCTGCAGAATGCTTGAACTTTCTGATGATGCGTACGGAGATTTCGTGAAAAAGACGACGCCTGCGGTGGCGCGTAGGGCTATAATCGGCGTCAGAATACCGAGGTTGAGGGCGCTTGCAAAGGAGCTTGCCAATTCGGATGAAGCTGAGGCATTCATGCGTATACTGCCGCATGAATACTATGAAGAGAATAATCTTCACGCTTTTCTGATAGAGAGAATTAAGGATTTTGAAGAATGTATCGCAGAGCTTTACAGATTTCTTCCGTATGTCGACAACTGGGCGACATGCGACATGATGACGCCCGGTGTACTTAAAAAACATGCAGGCGAGCTTATGCCGTACATTGAACGGTTTATTGCTTCCGGGCATTTATACGAGGTGAGGTACGGCATAGGCTTGCTTCTAAAGATATTCTCGGGCAAGCTGTTTGAGAAATATCAGCTTGATATGGTGGTGAACATTGTATCCGACGAGTATTATGTAAACATGATGCGCGCATGGTATTTTGCCACGATAATGGCGCATCACTATGATGAGGCAGAGGAGCTTTTGACGGAACGACGGCTTGACAAATGGACGCATAACAAGACGATACAAAAAGCCATAGAAAGCCGCATGATTCCTACGGACAAAAAGGAGTTTTTAAGAACGCTCAGAATCAAATAATGAATGTTACGGTTAAAGCGTCAAAAGGCCGCTGTATGCGCAGCGGCCTTGCCGTTTCGATTGGGTTCGAATAGTAAATTAATCGACGGTGCGTACGCTGAGCGTGACGTTTTCGCCGTTGATGCTCCAATCCTTCGTGTATGTGCCGCCTATGCCGTGCTTGACACTGTCTGCAAGCGTGTCGGAGGCGATATTTCCGCCGAAGCGCTCGAATATCGAGTTTATGCGGTCGCTTCCGTCGTATGAGACTACGATATGATCGACGACTTCAAAGCCTGCTTCTTTGCGCATTGTCTGAAGCTTTGAAACAATTTCGCGTACAAAACCCTCGTCAACAAGCTCGTCTGTGAGCGTTGTGTTGAGCACGACGGCGAGATCGTTCATCGTTTCGGTTACATAGCCTTCACACTTTTGCACGTCAACAAGAACGTCGTCTTTAGAAAGAACGATATGCGTGCCTTCAACATCGAATTCATAGCTCTCGCCGCGCCCATGAGCCGCAACGATATCGTTGCCCACGCCTTCGCCCGCGAGATAAGCGCTAATCTTTGGAAGAACCTTGCCGTAGCGCGGCCCAAGCGTCTTAAGCTGCGGCTTTACACGGTATGTAACGAAGCTTGAGGCATCGGTGACGAATGTGACCTTTTTAACATTTAGTTCCGATGCAATTATGTCAACATACATTGCGGGAAGCTGAGCACCTTGCACGAACATTTCGCCTATGGGCTGCCTGTTCTTTATGTTGGCCGTGTTTCGTGCGCTTCTGCCGAGAACAACTATATCGAGCACCTTACCCATATATGCTTCAAGCTCCCTATCAATGAGCGTCTCGTTGCATACGGGATAAGCGCAGAGGTGTACGCTCTCAGGCGCGGACGTGTCAACCGTGCGCGTAATGTTTTGATACATCGCTTCGGATATGAACGGCACGAACGGCGCTATGACCTTTGAAAGCGTGTCAAGCACCGTATAGAGCGTCATATACGCAGCCTCTTTATCGTCTGTCATATCCTTGCCCCAGTAGCGTTCGCGGCAGCGGCGGACATACCAGTTGGAGAGCTCGTCTACAAAGGCAGTGAGTTCGCGCCCCGCTTCGGTTATCTTGAGCGACTCGAGCAACGAATCGACTGTTTTTATGACGGTGTTCAGCCTTGAAAGCACCCATCTGTCCATCGCGGTGAGATTTTCGCGCTTGAGGGAATGCTTTGTCGGGTCAAACTCGTCTATATCGGCATAAAGCACATAGAACGCATATGTGTTCCAAAGCGTGCCGATAAATTTACGCTGTGATTCGCTTACGGCATCCGCGCTGAAACGGTTGGGCAGCCACGGATTGGAGGCCGTGTAGAAGTACCATCTTACGGCGTCCGCGCCCTGCTTATTGAGTATATCCCATGGGTCGATGACGTTGCCCTTGTGCTTGCTCATCTTTATGCCGTTCTTGTCCTGAACGTGTCCCAAGACTATGCAGTTAAGGAACGACGGATCGTCGAAGAGGCATGTCGCTATCGCGAGCAGGTTATAAAACCAGCCGCGTGTTTGGTCAATCGCTTCGCTTATAAAGTCGGCGGGGAAGCGGCGCTCAAATTCTTCGCGGTTTTCAAAGGGATAGTGCCATTGAGCGAAAGGCATCGAGCCCGAATCGAACCAGCAGTCTATTACTACGGGTTCGCGATGCATAGGCTTTCCGCATTTTTCACATGGGAATGTTATCGGATCGAGGAACGGCTTGTGCAGTTCTATATCCTCCGGGACCGACGGATTAAGCTCGTGGAGCTCCTTGCGGCTGCCGACAACGTGTATGTGGCCGCATTCGCACATCCAGACGGGCAGGGGAGTACCCCAGTAGCGTTCACGGGAAAGGCACCAGTCTATGCCGTTTTCAATGAAATTGCCCATGCGGCCTTCCTTGATGGTTTCAGGTATCCAGTTAACGCGGCGGTTGAACTCCATAAGCTTTTGCTTAACGGCGGTCATCTTTATGAACCAGCTTTCGCGTGCATAGTAAATAAGCGGCGTGTCGCAGCGCCAGCAGAACGGATAACTGTGTGTAAACTCAAGCTTCCTGAAGAGCTTGCCGGATTCTTTGAGGTCGGCGATTATGGGCTTGTCGGCGTCCTTCACGAACATGCCGTCCCAAGGCGTTCCGCCGCAAAGACGGCCTCTTGTGTCGACGAGCTGGACGAACGGCAGATCCCATGCTCTGCCTACGCGCGCATCGTCTTCGCCGAACGCAGGCGCTATATGAACCACTCCCGATCCGGAATCAAGCGTTACATAACCGTCCGAAACAACGCGCCAAGCCTTTTTGCCCTTGTGATTTACGGGGAAAGAGAAGAGCGGCTCGTACTCTGTGCCGACAAGCGCGCTGCCCTTGAAGCATTCCTTTATAACTGCCGTTTCGCCAAGAACTTCCTCTACGCGCGCCTTTGCCATTATCAGCAGACGGCCTTCAAATTCAACCTTACAGTAATCCTCGTCGGCATTTACGCAAAGCGCAACGTTGCTCGGGAGCGTCCATGGCGTAGTTGTCCAAGCAAGAAACTCGGAGCCGTCGCTCGCGCCTTTTACGGGGAACGTTACGAATATTGAAGTTTCTTTGACATCCTTATAGCCCTGCGCGACCTCATGAGAAGAAAGCGACGTACCGCAGCGCGGGCAGTAAGGAACAATCTTATGTCCCTTGTAAAGGAGACCTTTTTCGAATATTGTCTTGAGCGCCCACCACTCCGATTCGATGTACTTATCGTCATATGTTATGTAGGGGTTCTCCATGTCGGCCCAGTAACCGACGCGGTCGCTCATCTGCTCCCATTCGGTTTTATATTTCCAAACGGATTCTTTGCATTTTTGGATGAAAGGCTCTACGCCGTACTGTTCTATCTGCTCTTTGCCGTCAAGCCCAAGAAGCTTTTCGACTTCAAGCTCTACGGGCAGGCCGTGTGTATCCCAGCCGGCTTTTCTGAGCACATCATAACCTTTCATTGTCTTGAAGCGCGGTATTATATCCTTCATACTGCGCGTGAGGACGTGGCCGATATGGGGCTTGCCGTTTGCTGTCGGCGGCCCGTCGTAGAAGGTGTACGGCTTTTTGCCGCGTGTCATTTCGACGCTCTTTTTGAATATCTCGTGCTCTTTCCAGAATTGGAGCACTTCTTTTTCTCTTGATACAAAATCAAGAGAGGTGTCAACCTTTTTGTACATTATTCACACTCCTGTAAGCAGTATTCATATAAAAACTTCCGTCCCGAATCGGGACGGAAGATATTACATTTTCCGCGGTACCACCCGAGTTGGCATAGCCCACTCACCGCGCATATCGATGCGCTGTCCCTTAACGCGGGTCATACGTCGCCGCCTAATTGCATGACGTTCGGCGGCGCACTCACGGGTGATACGAAACATCGTCCATACATACCGCCTTGCACCATTCGCGGCTCGCTGGAAGATGAGCACGATGTCGCTTGTCCCGATCTATGCTTTTTCTATGCACGGTCTTGACCGTTTTATTATTATATAACGCGGCGGAGCATATGTAAAGCGTTTTTCTGAATTGGGGAATTGTTTGAAAATTGCAACTTTAATTATTAAATCATATATAAAAATCTTGTTGACAATCCTTCTGTATGGGGCTATAATATTCGAGCAGTCAGAAAGCGACTGGGTGTAGCGCAGTTTGGTAGCGTGCTTGAATGGGGTTCAAGAGGCCGGAAGTTCAAATCTTCTCACCCAGACCATCGAGATGGCTTCGTAACTATCGTGTTGCGGAGTCATTTCCTTTTTTATTTCATTTTAATGGCAAACCCAGCATTAAATAAAAAGTTTTGCAAAACATATTGACAGAAAAAGTTTACTGTTGTAACCTTTAATTAGTTTACAGCTGTAATCTTTTAAGGAGGTAACGTTTATGCACGAAACGGCATCAAAAATCAAAGGCGCAGAGCTTGAAGTCATGAAGCTGCTTTGGGCAAAAGACAAGCCGATGCTGCTCATCGACATAAGGCACGAGCTTTCGAAACGGTGCGACTGGGAAGACTCGACTGTCAAAACGCTCATACGCCGCCTTGTCGAAAAAGGCGCCATCGCGCTTGAGTCACGCGGAGTATATCGCGCGGTTGTAACCGAGAACGAATACAACGCATGGTCGTCGAGCGAATTCATTGACAAGGTGTTCGCGGGCAGCGCAAAAAAGCTCGTTGCCTCGCTCCTTTCTGACGGACAGTTGACAAGGAGCGATATGGAAGAGCTGTCAAGGATGTTTAACGGAGGCAGCAAATGAACGGCTTTGTTTCGACACTTATCTCAATGAGCATAGGCGGTTCTGCGGCGGCGCTGCTGTTTTTTGTTCTGAAGCCGCTCGTAAAGCGCAGTGTTTCACGGACATTTATGTATTATATATGGCTCGTGGTGCTGCTTAGGCTTATTGTCCCCGTTTCCGCAACGCACGGTTTTGATCCGTTGGCACAGCCCCTGCCTAATGACTCACACTCGAGCGCGGTCTTCGAAAGCAAAACCGCTCCTTGTGTACCTGTCGGAAGCAGCGGCACGGAGACGCATCGCACAGACATCTCCGAGCAGGCGGAGCAAACGAGTGCATTATATGACGGCGCCGCATTGGCAGCGTCCAAAGGGTATACCATATCATGGCAAAATATGGTGGCAGCGCTGAAGAGCAACGCGTTTGTTATATGGCTGACAGGCTTCGGCGCGTCGCTTGCATGGTTAGTCTGCACCTATGCACTGATTCGCCTGAGGCTTCGTTCAGACTTTATTGAACCTAACGCCGCAGATAAAGAGCTTTTCGCTTCGCTCTGCCGCTCCTTGTGCATCAAAAAGAAAGTGAGGCTCATGTACAGCAGCGCCGTAAAAACCCCGCTTCTTGCAGGCGTGATACGTCCAACGATAATACTTCCGCAGATCGCATACTCAAAAAACGGCATGACGCGCGAATTTTCGCTGATGGTTTCACACGAGCTCGTACACCTGAAACGACGAGATATACTCTATAAATGGTTTGCGGCGCTCGTTGTATGTATACATTGGTTTAACCCTCTCGTCTATATAATCAGACGAGAAATGGGTCGCGCGTGCGAGCTTGCATGCGATGAGGCTCTCGTTAAAAACATGGCTGCCGATGAGGCCAAACTGTACGGAAACATGCTCATAGCCGCGTCGTGCAGCAATAAAGCGTTCGAAGTGCCGACGACAAGTTTCTGCGAAAGTAAACGAAATCTTAAAGAAAGGCTGGTAAGCATAATGAACTATAAGAAAAAAGGAGCGCTTGCAGCGGTCTTATCCCTTGCGCTCGTCCTCATGATATCGGGCTGCGCGGCGGTTATAGGCCCGAACCCCAATTCGGCCGAGTCCGAAGACGATCTGCAAATGCCACTTTACGCAAACAAAATACCCGCAATGCCTCGTGATTTTGACGGCGATGGAATCGATGACAAAGTGTTTATAATCACAAACATTGACTCATCGACTGGCAAAACATTTTTCACCGTGTCTGTCGAGCTTTCGGGCAGCGAAACCGGCGAGCGCATTGCATATACCCATTGGCTCGACGATGTCTTCTCAAACCTCGCAAGCTGTGCAGCGCCTGACGCCGATCATAACGCCGACGGCGATGAGGTATTTGTCACTCTGCCCGATGCATGAACGAACAGCGGCTGACGCCTCCGCACGTCGGCAGTCTACCGCCGAGGCTTTACGCCTTGGCGGTTCTTTTGTCAATTCGCTGTCCGTCATTGCGCGCAACGTTTTTCGATGGTAAAATAAAGTCAATCGTAAAACGGAGATGTGAATATGACATACCGCGCATTATACCGAAAATACCGTCCCCGGACGTTCGACGGCGTTATAGGGCAAAGTCATATAACGACTATTTTGAAAAACCAGGTAGCTTCAGGGCATGTTTCGCATGCTTACCTATTCTGCGGAACTCGCGGAACGGGTAAAACGAGCACGGCCAAAATATTCGCGCGCGCCGTAAACTGTCTCTCCCCCGTCGATGGCAGCCCCTGCGGCAAGTGCGCCGCCTGCGCGGTGAGCGAAGACGCCAACCTTGACATTGTCGAAATGGACGCCGCCTCCAACACAGGCGTCGACAACATGCGTGTGCTGATGGACAAGGCTTCGTTCATGCCGCTTGAGCTGAACACAAAGGTGTACATAATCGACGAGTCACATATGCTTACAAATCAGGCATTTAATGCGCTCCTCAAAACGCTTGAAGAACCTCCGCCCCATGTCATGTTTATTTTTGCGACGACCGAACCGCACAAAATGCCTGCAACGATTATTTCGCGCTGTCAGCGGTTTGATTTCAGGCGCATATCCGTTACCGACATGGTTGCCTGCATTAAGGGCATACTCACGGATGCGGGCGCTTCAATCGACGAGGAAGGGCTTCTCGCAATCGCCCGCGCCTCCGACGGTTCCATGCGAGATGCGCTGAGTCTTGCCGACCAATGCCTGTCTTTTTGCGGAAATGACGTTAAGAGCGACATGGTCTACAGCGTACTCGGAAGCGCTGACGACTCGCTTATGTTCTCCATTGCCGATGCACTAATAGAATCAAATGCCTCGCGCGCACTCCGCCTTTTACAGGAACTGGCGGCGGCGGGACGCGATTTTGGCGTATTTATACGCGATCTCTGCGCCCACATGCGCTGCCTTTTAATGGCAAAGCTTTGCGGGTCGTGCGCCGATATACTGGACTGTACCGAGGAAGCTATGCGCGCATATATAAAGCAGGCTGACAGTATATCGCAGGAACGTATTCTTCGTGCCATAGATCTGTTGACTGAAACTGAGTGCGATATGAGGTGGCTTACGCTTCCGCGCGTTGTTATAGAAAGCGCACTCGTGCGCATATGCTGTCCTGAAACGGACAAAGCTATAGACGGACTTGCAGACAGGCTGAACGATATAGAAAAGCGCCTGAAGAACGGTGCAATTTCCGTATCAAGTCCATCCGCCGCACCCGCTCGCGATATACATGCGTCAAAGCCTTCCGCGGAAAAAACTCCGCAAAAGCGCAAAAAACCCGTCATCTCCGACAACGAAGAAAAACGCTCAAAGGAGCTTTTCTCCGCACTGCAAGCTGAGCTTCGTGCAAACGACCCAACGCTTTGGGCAATTATGTCGCAAATGCAGCGGCTCGAAATATCAGGAAGCATGCTTACAGTGTATTTTTCGAACACGACTTATCCCGAGCAGCTCAACTCCCCCAAAAGCCGGGCGGCAATAAACCGTGCGCTTGCTCAAATCGACGACTCGATGGAGCTTGTTATAACCTCCGAGACAGAGGACGACGATTGTCCATGGCTTGAGGATACGCTCGGCATACCCGTAACGCGCGAAGAATAACGCCAAATTACGTAGGTTTGTTAAACATAAGAGGAATACGTGAACTGCTCCGGGTAAGCCGCAAGGAAGCACAGGCGGGCGTAGCCGCGCTTGCGCAGACGATGCCATAGCTCCGGCATACCAAGCCCGGGATTTCTGCGGCGCATATTGCGTATGAGCCTGACTTCTTCCTCGGTGTGCCGGTTTGGGTGGCTGTGTGGTTGTGTGGACTGACAGCAGAGGGATGCATCACTTCCGTCCAGGCGCTGCCGCCGGAAGCAGATGTTCTACCGGCTTTTGTTGTTCTTGCGGCCGGCGCGGCTTACACCGTACTTCTCCGCGTATTTCATCAGAGATTGCCGGTATTCCATGTCCTGTGCTGTATCCTTTTTCATGAAGGATATGGTCTCCTCTCAGGTTGGTTTTGTGTGTTGACTCTGCTTTAACCGATGAGACGCTACCATTCATTCTTTTTGTTCTTTTGTTCAAGATGTATTGTAACACTAAAACCTCTGCACATATTTATTTAATATATCGCTTTATTTAGACTGCTCAAAAGTGTATAATTAAATCAAACGCACTCTTATGATGAAGGAGGATCACCGAATGTCCATTGAAATGATCGTCAAGGCTGTTGTGGGAAGTCTGTCGCAGTTTTCATGGCGCGATTTTATAGATATCGGTCTCATCACGGTGCTTATATACAAGCTGACAATACTTACGAAGGGAACGCGCGCGTACCAGGTGTTGAAAGGCGTTGCGATATTCTTTTTGGTTACAGTGTTCTGTAAGCTTTTTGATTTGTCGACCGTAAACTGGTTGCTGAGCTCGGTGCTTGTATCGGGCATAATTATAGTCGTGGTCCTTTTTCAGCCGGAACTGCGAAGAGCGCTTGAGCATATAGGCCGCGGAACGAGTCTCGACAAAGGAACGGGCGAATTTACCTCATCTCATTACGTTATAAACGAGATACACAGGGCAGTATTGAGCCTTGCAAAGCGCCGTGTCGGCGCGCTCATTGTTATCGAACAAAAGACGGGATTAGGTGACATAATAGCGACCGGTACGAGAATAAACGCCGTTATCTCGGAGCAGCTAATCGAGAATATATTCGAACCGAATACACCGCTTCACGATGGCGCAGCGATAATAAGAGGCGGGCAAATTGTTGCGGCTGCGTGCTTTCTGCCGCTGTCGGACGACATTTCTATAGCGAAAGAGCTTGGCACACGCCACAGAGCAGGCTTGGGCGTTTCGGCGATATCAGATAGCGTGACGATAATCGTATCTGAAGAGACGGGCGTCGTGTCGATAGCTCGAGACGGCAAACTTGTGCGCTATATGGATTCAAAATCCTTGAGTGACGTACTCGAATCCGTTTACGTGCCGCAAAAGGAAGGCGCATTTGCATGGCTGAGACGGAGGAATAAGAATGAAGAAGAAAAATAAAGTGCTGCTCGCCGTATGGAACGCCATAAAGACATTTTTCACGACAAACCTGCTTATCAAAATAGTGTCACTTGTTTTTGCGGTGATACTTTGGGGATACGTTATGACGAACGTGAATCCGTCTCGCCCCAAGACACTGTATGGCATTCCCGTGAGCACGCAGGGAGACGCCGATTTGTCGGCGCGCAATCTTGTTGTGCGCGGTGATCTTGCGCAAATACTGGGTGCCGTTGATGTACGAGTAGCGACGGACGTAACGCATTATTTTGATTTATCAAAGAACAACGTATCGGCGCGTGTTGATCTGAGAAACGTAACAGCACCGGGGAGCATAACTCTGCCCGTAATTGCGGAAACGACAGTGGGAGACATTGAGGCGGTATCTCCGTCAACGATAACTATAGAGATAGACATGCTTGATTCAAAGCGCATACCAATCGAGTTCAGATATTCGGGAGAGCTTCCCAATAACTATTGGCATTCTGAACCAGTGCTCGGCAGAACGGATATTGAGATAACGGGTCCGATGCAGGATGTAGCGCGCGTTGTGAAGGCCGTATGCGACATGCCGCTTGACGGCTTGACGGAAAGTTATAACAGAACTTTTGATCTGACGCTTTACGATGAGAACGATAATGAAGTCAGCACCGTTGCGTTCAGAAGCTCTGTGAATCCGTCGGTTACGATAAAGATGGATGTTTATCCCACAAAGACCGTCCCCGTTGATACGAGAAGCTCAATAGTCGGAGACGATCTTATGGCGCAGACGCACGAAATAACAAGTATTACTTCGAACCCGCCCAGCGTGACTATAGCCGGTCCACAAGAGATTATAGACAAGATAACCTCTGTGCCCGTCGATGTGATTAACGTTCAGGACAAAACGTCGAGCTTTATGACTGCCGCGCCTTACAAACTGCCGCAGAACGTTGTTGTAGTGAGCGGCGGTTCGTCGGCAAATATAGAGGTCAGGATTGAAGAAAAATATGCCGAATATGACTTTGAGGAAGTAGAGATAACGGCTTTTGGCGAAGTTGCGGGCTATAACTATATATTTTCCCCGAATACGGCTGCTGCTACGATAAAAGCTCCGATAAGCGTGATAAACGCGCTGAAGGAGAAAGAGATAAAAATCGTGCTTTGCGTTGATGTGGCGACGTATTCCACGCCAAAAACGAATATACCCGTTTCGCCTGAACCGAAGATAATTGTGATCAATGAGGACAGCACATATGAGTTCTCAGACATCGAGCAGGTGAACGGGAGCACATATATTCTGAAATTATATAAAATCGACGAAAGCGGCACGCGCATGGCTCTTACCGTCACAGTTACCGTAAAAACGCATTCGATAACTATGCGTGTTGCGAAGAAGTAGCCATGGCGTTAATTGTCAGCGATATAAAAATTCCCATAAATGAGAGTGAAGAGGCGCTCAGGGCTTTTACCGCGCGACACCTTGGCGTTGATGCGCGAGCAATCAGGAGACTCAGAGTCGTGCGCGTAGCTCTTGATGCAAGGAAAAAGAATGATATACGCCTTGCGTATACTGTACTTGTCGAGCTTAGCGCGCGCGATGAAGCGAGAGCTATGTCGTTTGCCAAAACGGGCGTGACAGCGTTTCATAGCCATATGAGAGCTGAACCTGTTAAGGGCTCCGTACGGCTTACGGCTCCTATAGTGATAGCAGGGTACGGGCCAGCCGGGATTTTCGCGGCGTACGAGCTTGCGAAAAACGGCTATAAACCTATCGTTATTGAGCGCGGAATGCCGATAGACAGGCGGAACAGGGACGTTGAATGTTTTTTCAGCGGCGGCGAGCTCAATGAACAAAGCAACATAATGTTCGGAGAAGGCGGCGCCGGGACGTTTTCGGACGGGAAGCTTACCACACGCATAAAGGACGAACGCGCGGACGATGTGATTAAAACGCTTGCCCGCTTTGGCGCACCTGAAGAGATTACGGTCGCATCAAAACCGCATATCGGCACCGATGTGCTCAAAGCAACAATAAAAAACATGCGTGCCGAGACCGAGAGGCTTGGCGGCAGGATAATATTCGCTGCGAGGCTAACCGGCATAAACTCACAAGACGGCAAGATAAAAAGCATAAGCATCGAGCGCAGCGGTGAACGGCAGACGATTGAATGTTGCGCTTGTATACTTGCCATCGGTCAGGGGGCGCGCGACACATACAGGATGCTTCACGATATTGGGCTTGAGCTTGCGCCAAAGCCGTTTGCTGTCGGCGTCAGGATAGAGCATCCGCAGGAACTGATAAACAAGGCGCAGTACGGCGAACACTTCGCGCATCCGCGACTCGGCGCCGCCGAATACCGCCTTGCTGAAAAAAGCGGAGCGAGGGGAGTGTATACGTTCTGCATGTGTCCCGGGGGAAGCGTTGTTGCGTCGTCGTCTGCATTCGGTGAAGTGGTGACGAACGGCATGAGCAATTATGCGCGAGACGGAGAGAACGCAAACGCGGCGATTGTTGTTGCGGTGGAACCGTCCGACTGGGGCGGAGATGCGATGGGCGGCATCGAGTTTCAGGAGCGTATCGAACGTGCGGCATACAGGCTCGGCGGAGGTGACTATTATGCGCCGGCCGAGCGTACGGTAGACTTTATCAAGCGCGAACATCACCCGAAGGCGTTTTCGGGTGTGCGGCCAACGTACAGACCGGGTGTGCGCGCAAAAAACATATATGATTGTTTACCTGAGTTCGTGTCAAACGGCGTGCGCGAGGGTATAGTTGGATTTGCAAGACGGCTTCGTGGATTCGACATGCCCGAATCCGTTATAACGGCGCCTGAAACGAGAACGAGTGCGCCGCTGCGCATATGCAGAAATGAGCTCGGCGAGGCAACGCGCATGAAGGGGCTTTACCCGGTTGGAGAGGGAGCGGGGTATGCAGGCGGAATAGTCAGTGCTGCGGTAGACGGTATGCGCGCAGCAGAAAGAATAATGGCTGTATACGCTTCGCCAAATGATTGAAATTACGGAGGATAAATATGAAAAAAACGTATGTGCTGATAGGGAATTTCGGCTCGGGCAAAACTGAGATTTCTCTGAATATGGCTGTGGAATCCGCCAAAACAAAGAAGACGGTGCTTGTCGATCTTGATATAATCAACCCGTATTTCCGCTCGACGGAACGACGGGACATGCTGGCGCAGCACGGGATTAAGCTGCATTCGCCGGTGTTTGCAATGACGGGCGTCGAGGTTCCTTCGCTGCCTCCGGATATCTATTCCGTTTTTATCGATGATTGCGAAACCGTAATTTTTGACGTTGGCGGAGACCCTGCGGGTGCAGTTGCGCTTGGTCAGTATAAGCGCAATTTTGATTCGCTCGGACATCTTGAAGTGCTGTACGTCATAAACGCGATGAGACCGTTTTCTTCAGAGCTTGCGCTGAATCTCGACATGCTTGAGAAGATAGCGTTCAGGAGCAGGCTTGCGATAACGGGACTTGTTAATAATACTAACCTTTCGAATCAATCGTCCGCAAACGAGCTGCTCAAGGGCTATGATATGGTAAAATCCGTTTCGCAGGCCGTGAATATACCCGTCAAATATACTGCGGGAACTCCCAAAGTGATAGAGGCTTTTGACGCGGAGGCAAGGGAACGTAAGCTTGAAAAAGAGTTTATAGGCGAGTATATGCCGATAGCGCGTTATATGCACAGAGATTGGGAACGTTTTACGGAAAGCGGAATATAAGCATACGGTGTCGCGACAGACAGCAATAATTCGCACAGCTATGCCCCCGGCTCAAGATAAACCGGGGGCATTTGTCACTTTAGAGTCTGAAATAATAAGAAGCCTAAGCGTATTACCGTAATTTGCTCAGTGCTTCCCAACGCTCCGCAAGAGCTTTTATATCGTCGAGCATGATATTGCGCATATTGGCGCCGCCGGCTGAAGACAGACCCTCAAATATATGCATTATGCGCTCAAGACTTTCGCAAAGCCGGATTGACGCATCGTCAGTTTGAGCGGCAGGTTGCTGATCATGCTCGGCAACGGCCGTTTGAGCTTCGGCTAGACGTACAACGTCCCCAAGCTCGGGAACGGCAACGCTGTAGCCCATGGGCTCTATCGCTCTTTTTAGTGAGTCAAGCGCTTCGGGCTCGCCGTGAACAAGGAATACCATGCGAGGGATAGGCTGAATGGCGCGTATCCAGGTGATAAGCTCGTCTCTGCCTGCATGACCCGAAAAAGCGGTGAGCTGTTCTATCGTCGCATTTACATGTATGCTTTCTCCAAACAGCTTTACGTCCTTGACACCGTCGCATATCATGCGTCCAAGCGTACCGCGGGCCTGGTATCCCGCGAATATAATGGTCGTATCCTTTTTATAGAGATTATGCTTGAGATGATGGCGCACTCTGCCGGCCTCACACATACCCGATGATGCGATGACTATTTTGCAACCGGAAACGAAGTTTATCTGCTTACTTTCTTCGGCCGTTTGGGTCATCGTGAGGTTCGGAAAAACGAATGGCGAGCCTGAGGCGGCAAGCGCCTTTGCTTCGTTGTCGTAATAGCCTTCGCGGCATGAATCGTATATGCGCGTCGCCTGTATAGCAAGCGGGCTGTCAACGTATATCGGAATTTTGCTGAGCTCGGGTATGGAACCCTTTTGAATCAGCTTTTTTATGTAATAGAGTATTTCCTGCGTTCTGCCAACGGCGAAGCTCGGTATGATTATGCTTCCTTGGCGGGCTATAGCGGCGGCCAGAACGGTCTCGAATTGCGCTTCCTTTGCGGCGGCGGAGCCTTCTTCGTGGCTGCGATCGCCGTAAGTACCCTCCACGACAAGATAATCTGCCGATTGGATTATATCGGGATCCTGTATAATGGGGCGGTCCGTTCTACCTACGTCGCCCGAAAACACTATCTTTGTCGTCTTGTCGCTTTCTGTTACCCAAAGCTCTATCGCGGCCGAGCCGAGGAGGTGGCCTATGTCGTTATATCTGGCGGTTACTCCGTCAATTATTTTAATGTCTGTTTCATATTCAACCGGAACAAAGCGTTTAAGCGCCTTTTCGGCGTCTTCGATGCTGTACAGCGGCTCAATAGGCTTTTTGCCGGCGCGGATGCGTTTGGCATTATCCCTCTCAGCGTCGCCTTCCTGTATGTGTGCGCTGTCGAGAAGCATGATTTCCGAAAGGCGCGAGGTGGCGGAGGTTGCGTAAATGCTGCCCTTAAACCCGCGCTTTACGAGCAGCGGAAGAAGCCCGGAATGGTCTATGTGCGCGTGAGTGAGCAGCACCGCGTCTATTTCCGAGGGGTCAAACATGAACTTGTCTTCCCCCAAAGGCGTTTTTGTATCGCTGCCCTGACGCATTCCGCAGTCTACCAGGAGCTTGCCGCCGCTGAATTCTATTAGATGGCAGGAGCCTGTAACGGCCTTTGCCGCTCCGCAAAAACGAATTTGCATATAAGTTAAGTTTCCTTTCTCAAAATATGTTTACGCCGTATTATGCTTGTTCAAGCAGTTCGTCTCGAGAACGACCAAAATATACTATTGCGAGCGTTCCCGGGCCGCAATGCGCGCCGATGACGGGGCCGATGGGATTTATCGCAACTGCGCGAGGCCCTATAACCTCTTCGATTTTTTCCTTGAGCAAAACGGCTTCGTCGAGACAATCGGCGTGGCAGACATACACCGTTTGTTCTTCGGGCTTGTCTATAGTTTCGGCACATTTGTCAAGTATATGCTTAATGGCTTTTTTCCGACCCTTTATCTTGGAGACCGGAACAATCATACCGCATGGGCCTACGGAGAGTATAGGCTTGATCTGCAATGCGGTGCCAAAGACAGCCGCCGTGTTTGTTATTCGACCGCCGCGCCGCAGGTATTCGAGACTGTCTACGGCGAAAAGCGAGCAGGAGCGCATTTTATTGGCCTCCACCCAGTCGCGTATGTCGTCCATCGATTTACCCGCCCTGCGCATTTCGAACGCGACACCGACTATCTGGCCGAGAGGCATTGATATGGCAAGCGTGTCTATGAGTTCGATGCGCCTGTCGGGATAGCGATTAAGCAGCTCTTCGCGAGCTATCATTTCGTTATTGAACGTACCTGAAAGCTTTGACGAAAACGCAATATGGAGTATATCAAGACCTTTTTTCAGGTAAGGTTCAAAGTAATCGACTATTTCGGAGGGATTTCTTTGCGCGGTCGTTACCGTAACGCCATCGCGCATTTGCTTGAAAAAAGCGCCCAAATCGGTGTTTCTGCCCAAATCGTAGCAATACTCCTTGTCGTTGTACGTATAGGGCATCCGCAGTACGGAAAAATCGTTTTGATCCTCCCATGCGAACGGTATTTCGGAGTTTGATTCCGTGGTGATAATAAAGCTCATAAAATAACTCCTTATGAAATAATACAATTCCGCAAGCTATTATATACCGATTGCAGCGCATACGCAACGTTTTGTCACTCAAATGTGGCGAATATCGACACCTTTCGCATATGACGCATATAGAGGCGGTGATTTGTGTTGAATTAATTCGTAGTAAACTGTATACTTGATAATTGAAATATTAATTTTAAGGTTTGAGGTGTTTTATATGCCGCTGCTTGCCGTTTCAAATATAAAAAAATCGTTTGTCGAGCGGACGCTCTTTGAAGGCATGAGCTTTGAAATAGATGCAACCGATAAAGTCGGACTTGTCGGTGCGAACGGATGCGGCAAAACGACGTTGTTCAATATCTTATCGAAAAGGGACGTTCCTGACGAGGGGAGAGTATATATTTCGAGAGATGCGGTGATAGGTACTATGCAGCAGCATACGGACGACTGCGAGAACACGCTTTTTGAGAGCGTTCTCAGCGTATTCGACTACCTTGAGCAGATAGAGCGAAAGCTTGACGAGATAAATGCGGAACTAGAGCACGGCGAGGGAAGTATAGATGCACTTATAGCCAAGCAGCACAGGCTTAACGAGGAATACGAGCGTCAAGGCGGTTTGACGTACAAAAGCCGAGCGCGCGCTGCGGCGCTCGGACTCGGCTTCACGGAAGACGATCTTTCGCGCCCGATGTCGTCGTTCAGCGGAGGGCAACGGAATAAGGTTCAGCTTGCCAGGCTTTTGCTGTCGGAGGCCAACCTACTCTTGCTTGACGAACCTACGAACCATCTTGATATAGAAAGCGTCGAATGGCTTGAGGACTTTTTGCGTTCATATAGGAAAGCTTTCATTGTAATATCGCATGATCGCTATTTTCTCGATAAAGTAACCGATAAAACGATTGAGATTAAAGACAGGACGATTTATGCCACAAACGGGAATTATTCGCGTCATATTGAAAAGCGCGCGACGGACCGCGAAATACAGATGCGCCAATATCTCAACACGCAAAAGGAGATACGCAGGATCTACGGCATCGTTGAGCAGCAGCGGAGATGGGGGCAGGAGCGCAATTTTGTAACGGCGGCGTCAAAGCTTAAGCAAATAGAGCGCTTGAAGTCGACGCTTGTGGAACCCGAGCGTGATCTTGCAACGGTACATTTTGGATTCAGCGCGAGGGAGATAAGCGGAAACGATGTGCTCATGGCTCACGGCATAAGAAAATCGTACGGGGATAAGCATGTTCTCAACGGAATTGACCTTCATGTTTTGAAGGGCGAGCGCATATTTATTGTCGGCGCGAACGGGTGCGGCAAGACGACGCTTCTGAGAATACTTGCAAGAACAGAGCGCCCCGACGCCGGATATTTCAATTTCGGCGCAAATGTAGAGGCGGCGTACTACGATCAGACGCTTTCGCAGCTCAACGACGGGAACACAGTGCTGAACGAAGCGTGGGACGACCATTATCTTACGATGACTCAAACGCAGATAAGAAGCACACTTGCGGCGTTTCTATTCAGGGGGGACGACATAGAGAAAAAAGTAGGATGCCTTTCGGGCGGCGAAAAGGCGCGCCTCCAGCTTTTGAAGCTGATGCTTTCAAAAGCGAATTTGCTTTTGCTGGACGAACCTACGAATCATCTTGATATTGCGTCGAGAGAGGCGCTGGAGAGGGCGCTCGAGAACTACGGCGGAACGATGATTGTGGTTACGCATGACCGATATCTGATAAACAGGCTTGCCGACAAGGTGCTTTACATGGATAACGGTGTCGTGAGCGAGCATATTGGCGGCTATGACGAATTGATGGAGGATCTTGAACGGAAAAAGGTCGAGACCGTTGTCGAAGCGGAAGCGCATAGACCGAGACAGAACGATTATAGGGCGCAAAAGGAACGTCAGAGCGCGATAAACAGGCAAAAGGGAGAAGTTAGGAGAAGCGAGGAACGAATTGCCGCGCTTGAGGGCGAGATAGCGGCAATGGAGAAAGAACTTGCAAAGCCGACAGTTGCGTCCGACTATAAGAAGGCGGGCGAATTGTCGGCAAAGATAGACAGCAGGCGCGCCGAGCTGAACGGACTGTACGAAGCGTGGGACGAGGCGCAAAGAAAGCTCGACGAGATGGAGGGGCAGAACTGAGCTTCAAGTTAAAAAGCCGATCGTAGCGGATTTGCGAGCGGTCGGCCTTTTTAGTTGCTATGCGGGCATTAGAGGTTTTTCATGTCGTTGAAGTCGGTGGCGTCCTCATTAAGGCTCTTTTCTCCAACACGCCCCGCGAGCATGTATCGATTGTTAATCGGGTCGTAAAAATACTTTTTTACAAGCCTGAAGTTTTCTATGTCTCCGGTGCTTGACACATGCGTACGCGGTCCGGTACAGGGATGAAGCGTTTTGTTTATAAGAATGTGCCCCTCGTCCACAAACGATATGGGGTAGTCGGCGGCAATTGCGTCAAAAACCTGCTTTTCAAGCGCATCAAGATCGAAGTCCGGCTTTTTGTCAAACTCTAACACAAAACCGTGCTTGACATCGCCGTGGCGGCAGCGGGTGCTGTATTCATCCGGCATATAGAATTCGCACAGATCTTCCGCGGTATGCGCCATACGCCTGTAAACGACCGATTTTGATACTATGTCGTATATCTCGTTTGGAAGGGGACCGAAAACGTTCGGACGCGTGATTATTATCTCTTCGCCCATGCCGATGAGCAGGTTTGCATTTACATTCAGGAACGGATATATCATGTCGAAATGTTCGACGATTACGCGCTTACCCTTTTGCACGGCAGTAAGTATCGCGTCGGCAAGGACGTGCATTTGGGTGAATGCCGCTTCGAATCGTATATCAAGATGATATGTGTGGGCGTTGAAAAAACCGCTGTCGGAGTCAAACACTTCGAGAAGCGGCAGCGGGCGCGTATTTACGCCGCCGTCGTCGTTCGTCAGCTCGAGGCCGGGGAACATACCTTTTATGAGCATGCTTTTTCCCGAACCCGCTTCACCGATAATGCCTATCAGCTTATCAAACGGGCTCAAATACATTTGAGCGATGTGCATTCCTAGGTCATAAATTCTGTCGCGTCCCCTCGGCGCGAAGAATACGCTATAAAAGTGACTGTTCATCATTCTTCCTGAAAATGACAATAGAGATACCTCCTTTCATTTTATTCATTATATAACATTAGATTAAGTTTGAAAAGCTTCGGTTGAAGAAACACACGGAAAGGTATATAATAGGTCTAACTTGGCAGAGGTTTAATTTTTTCCGCTTAGGAGGCTGAAAAATCAAGATGAGACGATCTATGCTGTTTTTGCCCGGCAATACGCCGAATATTATTATTAACGGCGACGCGCTGGGCGCTGATTGCATAATACTTGACCTTGAGGACGCCGTTGCTCCCGACCAGAAGGACGCCGCGCGTATGCTTGTCAGAAATGCAATAAAGGATATGGGGTTTCACGGATGCGAAATAACCGTGAGGATTAACTCGATAGACACACCGTACTGGAAAGACGACCTTGAGGCCGTAATACCGCTTAAACCCGACCTGATAATGCCAACGAAGGTGAGTTGTGCGCGTGATGTGCAGACGGTCGATGAATACATAAGTTCCATTGAGGAAAAACATGGCATACCAATCGGCACTGTAAAGCTCATACCGCTCATAGAAACGGCGCTCGGCGTAGAGAATGCATTTAACATAGCTATGGCGTCAAAGCGCGTTGCGGCGCTTTTCCTCGGCGGCGAGGATCTTACCGCCGACCTGCAGTGCAAGCGGACAAAGGCGGGCAATGAGATAAACTATGCGCGATGCAGGCTTGTCTGCGCGGCGCGTGCAGCAGGGATAGAAGTTTATGATACGCCGTTCACCGACGTTAACGACGACGAGGGAATAGCCGTCGATGCAAAATACGCAAAAAGCCTCGGATTTACGGGAAAATCGTCAATATCGCCGCGCCATGTGCGCGTTATAAACGAAGTGTTCAGCCCATCCATGGCGGACATCGAATACGCCAAAGAAGTGTTTGAAGCCATAAATCTTGCAAAACAGCAGGGGCGCGGCGCGATATCGCTCCACGGCAAAATGATAGACGCTCCTATAGTTGCCCGCGCAAGGCAGACGCTTGAAGCGGCAAAACAGCTCGGTATCGGAGGTGCAGACTGTGAATAAACTTGCTCATTCACTCAAAGAGGCGATAATCGACAGCGGCCTCAGGGACGGCATGACAATATCGTTCCATCACCATCTTAGAAACGGCGATTTTGTGCTTAATATGGTAATGGACGAAATAGCGTCGCTCGGCTTAAAGCATTTGACGGTAAACGCAAGCTCACTTTTCGATATCCATGCACCGCTTGCGGAGCATATAAAGAACGGAGTCGTAGCAAAGATTCAGACGGACTATATGTCGGCCGCGCTCGGAAAGTTCATATCCGACGGCGGCATGGTAGCGCCTGTCGAATTTCGCACGCACGGGGGGAGACCGCGCGATATTGAGAAGGGCATAACGCCTATAGACGTAGCGTTTATAGCTGCGCCTGCGAGCGATTGTTCGGGCAACTGTTCGGGCAAGCTCGGCAAGTCGGCCTGCGGTTCGCTCGGATACGCGATACCGGACGCCATGAACGCAAGGTATGTAGTTGTAATAACGGACAGCCTTATGCAGTATCCGCTTATTGACTGGTCGATAAGCGAGGTGTATATAGACAGGGTGGTAGCGGTTGAGTCGATAGGAGACCCGAAGGGCATTGTGTCGGGCACAACAAAAATAACGCGCGACCCTGTAGGATTGTCTATGGCGATGGATGCCGTAGAAGTCATACGCGCCTCCGGGCTTTTGAAGGAAGGCTTCTCGTTCCAGACGGGCGCCGGCGGCGCATCGCTTGCAGCGGCGAAGTTCCTGAAGGATGTAATGCTCAAAGAAAGAATACATGGGAGCTTCGGGCTTGGCGGAATAACGGGATATATCGTCGATATGCTCAATGAAGGATGCTTTGAATCGCTCATGGATGTACAGTGCTTTGACCTCAAGGCGGTCGAGTCGATAAGAACGAACCCGAGGCATCGGGAAATTTCTGCAACGCATTACGCTTCGCACGATGCAAAGAGCGCTACCGTTGACAGCCTTGATGTCGTAATACTTGGCGCGACGCAGATAGATACGAAATTTAACGTAAACGTACATACGAATTCCGACGGATACATCATGGGAGGTTCGGGCGGCCACAGCGACACGGCGGCAGGAGCAAAGCTTGCGATGATAATCGCTCCGCTGTCGCGCGCAAGGCTCCCGATTGTTACGGATAAGGTAACATGTGTTTCAACGCCGGGCTCTACAATTGACGTTCTCGTTACGCAAAAGGGCATAGCCGTAAACCCGAAGCGGAAGGAATTAAAGCAGCGTCTTGTCGATGCAAAGCTTAACGTCATGGAAATAGAAGAGCTCAAGGAACTGGCTGAGCGCATATCAGGCGTACCGCAGCAGACAGAGCGCGGAGAGCGTGTCGTTGCCGATATAATTTATCGCGATGGAACGATTATTGACAGGATTTACGAAGCAAAGGCGCGTTGAGCGGAGGGGTGGAGCTTATGAGAGAAATAGACGCGAAACTTATCGAAGGCACAGTTAAGGAGCTTTGCATAAATGCGAACTGCCATTTGCCGAGTGATGTGCGCAGCTGCATAATTTCCGCACGGGATAAGGAGAACTGGGCGGGTGCGAAGGGAATACTCGACAGGATCGAGGAAAACTTCGTTATAGCAGATGAAAACAACGTTCCGATATGCCAGGATACAGGCGTTGCGTGTGTTTTTTTGACGATAGGCCAGGACGTGTCGGTTAAGGGCGGGAGCATTGCCGACGCCGTAAATGAGGGCGTAAGGCAAGGCTATACGCAAGGTTACCTGAGAAAATCCGTGGTCGGCGATCCGATAAGGCGCGTGAATACGGGAGACAATACGCCTGCGATGATTTACTATGATATAGTGCCGGGTGATACGTTCGAGATAACGGTGGCGCCGAAGGGCTTCGGGAGTGAGAACATGAGCAAAATCCAGATGCTCAAGCCGTCCGACGGGCTTGAAGGCGTGAAGCGTTTCATAATACGATGTGTAGAGGAAGCGGGACCCAACCCTTGTCCGCCGATAATGGTCGGCGTAGGAATCGGCGGCACGTTTGATAAGTGCGCATACCTGGCGAAGCGCGCGCTTCTGCGCGATGCGGGAGTAAAAAACAGCGATCCTTTTTACGCGGCGCTTGAGGACGAGCTGCTTGAGGAGATAAATGCGCTCGGAATAGGGCCGCAGGGCCTTGGCGGAAGGACAACTGCGCTGAAGGTAAGCATTGAGGCGATGCCTACGCACATAGCGGGGCTGCCCGTAGCGGTAAACATTAACTGCCATGTCGCGAGACATGCGTCGGCAAGGCTGTGAACGAAGCGGCTTAAAGGAGCATAAACCATGGATAAACACATAACAACACCGCTTACACACGAAAAAGTGCAGTCGCTCCGTGCGGGCGACAGCGTACTGATAACGGGTACGATATATACGGCGAGAGATGCGGCGCACAAACGCCTTTGCGAGCTTGTGGAAAAAGGCGAGCCGCTTCCGTTTGACGTAAAGGACTCTATAATCTATTATGTTGGGCCGACTCCTGCAAAGCCCGGCATGGCAATAGGCTCTGCGGGGCCTACGACGAGCTATAGGATGGACGCATATTCGCCTACGCTCATCGCTCAGGGCGAGACAGGTATGATAGGAAAGGGAAAGCGCGGCCCGGACGTTATCGAAGCCATGAAAAAATACGGCGCTGTATATTTCGCCGCAATAGGCGGAGCGGGTGCTCTGCTTTCAAAATGCATCAAATCTGCCAAAATCATAGCATATGAAGATCTGGGTGCGGAAGCAATCAGGAGACTTGAGGTCGAGAATCTTCCCGTGATTGTCGTAATTGATTCACTGGGCAACAACCTCTATGAAACCGGCAGGAGAGAATACCTGAATTCCGAAACCAAATAATCATTCAAGGAAGGCTGAAGTTCTGATGTACATTGGCGTAACTTTCACCGATGGAAAACCGATATACCGCCAGCTTGCAGAGGTCATCCGTGGCGACATAGAGTCGGGCAAGCTCCGTCCCGGAACAAAACTGCCTACGGTACGCGAGCTTTCAGAACAGCTCGGAATTGCGCACGGCACGATAAAGAGAGCATACGACGAGCTTGCTCGGCTTGGCGCCGTAGAGATGACGCAGGGGCGCGGTACGTTTGTGCGCCGCAATGGACGTGACGAAATGAGCAGAAAGGAGCGGGCTATGACAGCAATAGATTCACTCCTTGAAACGCTCGAGGAGCTGTCGTTTTCGCCCGCCGAAATGGCGATATTTTTTGACCTGAAGCTCAAGGAAAGAACGAATCACGATTGTGATGTGCGGATAGCGGTCATTGAAAACAGCCCGGAAATACTGTTCGCAATGACGGACAGCGTATATTCGATTGAAGGGGCTGACGTGTTTACATATACGGCAGAGAGCATGGCGCACATGTCACAATGCATTGGAAACGGCATAGATTTGATTATTGTGCGGAGCGATGGCTGCAAAACCCTGTCTGTCGATGCGGAGAACAAAAAGACAGTGATAAAAGCGGGCGTAGATGTTGACAGGTCTACGGTGGCGAGGCTTGCGCGTCTTGGTAAAGGCGTAAGCGCTGCCGTTATAGCGCTTAGCGATACCTGCCTTGAGGATATGATGCGCAATATGCGCGAATATGCTCCGAAAGTACATGCCTGCGGTAAGACGGTAGCGCCCGATGCGGCCATAGGCGATGTGCTTGCAAACAAAAACGTTATTGTCGTTCCTGACGGGTATATGACGCTGTTCTCGAGAAAAACTGCGGAGGAAATAAATGCCGCATCTAAAAGGGCGGCAATTATACAGTTCAGATACGCCATGGACAGTGGCACGCTGATGTCTGTGCGCGACGCCGTGCACGAAATAAGAAAAAAGCGCAGGCTCGGCATTACTTAAGATGTGTTAATCGAATATATTGTTGAACAGACAGTGTAAAGGTTGACATATGATATAACACAATATAACATATTGTGTTAGTACAAGATTCTTATTACCTGAGTTGAACGGAGGTTACAGGATGGAGAAAAAAACACTTGTCATCGGCGTTATCGGCGCCGACGTACATGCTGTCGGCAACAAAATACTCTATCATGCGTTTACCGATGCCGGATTTGAAGTAATCAACCTCGGCGTCATGGTATCGCAGGAAGAGTTTATAGCCGCAGCTATCGAGTCCAAAGCGGATGCAATCGTCATATCGTCGCTCTACGGCCAGGGCGAACTCGACTGCAGAGGCATGCGAGAGAAGTGCGATGAAGCCGGCCTTGAAGGCATACTTCTTTATGTAGGCGGAAATATCGTAATCGGCAAGCAGCCGTTTGAAGAAGTTGAAAAGCGCTTTAAGGCGATGGGCTTTGACCGCTCTTTTCCTCCGGGAACAACGCCTGAGACGGCTATCGAGCTGCTCAAGAAGGATCTGCACGTAGAAGAATAGGTGTAAGAGCATGAGACCCATACTGCTAATTGATTTCGGCAGCACCTATACGAAGGTGACGGCGGTGGATGTCGACAACGGCGTCCTTTTGGGTACATCTTCCTCATATACAACGGTCGAAACTGATATTAACGAAGGATTGGCCAATGCTATAGCCCTGCTTGAAAAGAAAACAGGGCATATTGAGTTTTCAGAGCGATATGCGGCTTCGAGTGCTGCGGGCGGCCTTAAAATGATGGCAAGCGGCCTTGTGCCCGAGCTTACGGCCGAGGCGGCCAAATGTGCGAGCCTTGGCGCGGGCGCAAAGGTATTGAAAACATATTCGTTCGAGCTTACCGAAGATGACGCTCAGGAGATTGTCGACGCGAAACCCGATATTTTTCTGCTTGTAGGAGGCACCGACGGCGGGAACTCGAAATGCATACTACATAACGCCAAAACGCTCGCAGAAGTCGGCGGGAATTTCCCGATAGTCATAGCAGGCAACAGGAACGCCGCCAAGGAATGCAAGCGTATACTCGAAGCAGACGGACGGGATATCTATATCTGCGAAAACGTGATGCCGAAATTCGGCGTGCTTAATATAGAGCCTGTTCAGAAGCAGATTAGAGATATCTTTTTGCAGCGCATAATCCGCGCGAAGGGGCTTTCGAGGGCGAACGAGCTTATTTCGGGCATTATGATGCCTACACCGTCGGCAATGATGTGCGCGATGAAACTGCTTGCCGACGGAACGGACGACATGGACGGTATTGGCGAGCTTGTAGCGGTCGATGTAGGCGGGGCGACAACGGATGTATACTCAATTGCCGATGGGATGCCCCAGTCTCCGAACACTGTAATAAAGGGACTTCCGGAGCCGTACGTTAAGAGGACGGTAGAGGGCGATATAGGCATGCGCTACAGCATACACGGTATTGTAGATGCGGCAGGATTAGACACAGTTGCGGCGATATCAGGAATAGATACGGCGCGCGTATCGGAGCTTGTTGACATGCTGTCAAAGCATACGGATATGCTTCCCGACTGCGATGAGCTTGAACGACTTGATGAGGCTCTTGCAAGCTGCGCAGTGAGGACCGCCGTGGCGCGCCACGCAGGAAAAATCGAAGAGTCATATACGATGATGGGGCTTTCGTATGTTCAGACGGGCAAGGATCTGACGGGTGTTAAAACGCTCATAGTGACGGGCGGCTCGCTGATATATACGAAGCGGACGGGTAAAATTGCCTCATATGCATTTTATGATAAAAGTGAGCCAATGTCGCTGAGGCCTAAAAATGCAAGGGTTTTGGTAGACAGAAAGTATATACTTGCCGCAATGGGGCTGCTCGCCGAGCGTTATCCGAATGTGGCGCTATCCATAATGAAAAAGGAGCTTAAGGAAAATGGAATTGCAGAATAAGCGTATCCCCGACAGTGAGTTTTATAAGGTACGCGAAGAGATACTTACCCAGTGGCCAACGGGTAAGGACGTTGATTTACAGGAGGCGATAGAATTTCATAAATCGCTTCCGGATCATAAGATCTTTTCAAAGAAGCTGATAGACGCCAAAAATAAGGGCACTACGCTTATACAGCCGCGCGCCGGCGTTGCGCTCATACGCGACCAGATTGAGCTTTTGAAGTATTTGCAGGACAAGGGCGAAGCGGATCTGCTGCCCACGACAATAGACAGCTATACACGTCAGAACAGATATGAAGAGGCAGAGAACGGGATACGCGAATCGTTCAAAGAGCGTCGCTCGATGCTTAACGGCTTCCCGGCTGTTAACCACGGCGTTTCGGGATGCCGACAGCTCATACAGAGCCTTAATACGCCTATACAGGTTCGTCACGGCACGCCCGATGCGCGCCTTTTGACGGAGATAACGTACGCAGGAGGATTCACGAGCTACGAAGGCGGCGGAATCTCGTATAATCTGCCGTATGCAAAGAACGTCCCGATGGAAAGGACGATACGCGATTGGCAGTACGTCGACCGTCTTACCGGAATATATGAGGAGGCCGGCGTTTCCATAAACAGAGAACCATACGGCCCTCTTACGGGTACGCTCGTTCCCCCGTGCGTTTCGCACGCCGTTGCCATTATCGAGGCACTTCTCGCTGCCGAGCAGGGCGTCAAAAACATAACGGTAGGCTACGGCCAGTGCGGCAATCTCGTTCAGGACGTTGCCGCCATACGCACGCTTGAGGAGCTGACGGACGAATACATGATAAAGAGCGGCCATACCGATGTAATTATCACGACCGTATTCCACCAGTGGATGGGTGGCTTCCCGCAGGACGAAGCGAAAGCGTTCGGCGTAATTTCGTGGGGCAGTGCTACGGCTGCGCTTTCAAAGGCTACGAAGGTTATAGTAAAGACGCCGCATGAGGCGGCGGGCGTGCCGACGATGGAGGCAAATGCTCAAGGCCTAAGATGCACGAAGCAGCTTATCACGATGCTTGCCGACCAGGAGTGCACTGCGGCAAACCTCGAGGAAGAAAAGGAAGTTATACGCCGCGAGACGAGAAGCATTCTTGACAAGTGCTTCGAGCTTGGCAACGGGGATATAGCCATAGGCAGCGTTCGCGCCGTACAGGCGGGCGTTATCGATATTCCGTTCGCGCCATCGAGGTTTAATGCGGGCAAAATGCTCCCGGCACGCGACAATGTCGGCGCAATAAGAATACTCGATCCCGGCAACATGCCGCTTCCCAAGGATATGCTCGACTTCAACCGCGCAAGGATAGAGGAGCGTGCAAGGGTAGAAAAGAGAAAGGCATCGTTCCAGATGGTTATCGACGATGTTTATGCTATCAGCAAGGGACGACTTGTAGGCCGTCCTCAGAGCATGAGATAAATCTTAAAAGCGAAAGGAAAATATTATGAAAATAATCGATGTAGTATGTTCTGCGGGACGTACGGGGTTTTATTTTGACGATCAACGCGCAATAAAGGGCGGCGCCGTCGCGGACGGCAACGCGTATATCGGCGAGCCGAAAACGGCGGGATTTACATCGGTACGTCAGGCGGGCGAGTCTATATCCGTCATGCTTGTGCTTGAAGACGGCCAGATAGCTTACGGCGACTGCGCGGCGGTTCAATACAGCGGCGCGGGCGGACGCGATCCGCTTTTCCTCGCAAAGGATTTTATACCTGTTATCATGAACCATATCAAGCCCGTTCTTGTAGGCAGAGAGGCCGACAGCTTCAAGAACCTTTCCGAGACAGTCGAAGCGATTAACGTTGATGGAAAAAGACTCCATACTGCTATCCGCTACGGCGTTACGCAGGCCATTCTCGATGCTGTAGCAAGGTCGACACACCGTATGATGTGCGAAGTCGTTGCCGATGAATACGGATGCAAAGTGATACCTGAGCCGCTCAGCATTTTTACACAGTCGGGCGACGACAGATACAAGAACTCCGACAAGATGATAATCAAGGGCGCACAGGTTCTCCCGCACGCGCTTATCAATAATGTTAAAACGAAGCTGGGTGAACACGGCGAACTTCTCAAGGAGTATGTTGCATGGCTGCGCGACAGAGTTCTGACCCTCAGAAAGGACGAGAGCTATATGCCCGTATTCCACATCGATGTTTACGGCACTATAGGCGCAGCGTTCGGCAATGATAACTACAAGGGCATGGCTGACTACATTGCCGAGCTTGAGCAGATTGCAAAGCCGTTCCATCTTCGTATAGAGGGCCCGATGGATGTTGAAAACAGAGAAGGCCAAATGCTTGCGCTCAAGGCGCTCACAAAAGAGCTTGACGACAGGCATATCGACGTTGAGCTTGTGGCCGACGAATGGTGCAACACGCTTGAGGACATCAAGTACTTTGCCGACAACAGGGCTGGTCATATGATACAGATAAAGACGCCTGACCTTGGAGGTATAAACAACACTGTTGAGGCTGTCCTTTACTGCAAGCAGGTTGGCATCGGCGCATATCAGGGCGGAACATGCAACGAGACGGACCGTTCTGCGCAGGTTTGCGTACAGTGCGCAATGGCGACACGCCCCGATCAGATACTAGCCAAGCCCGGTATGGGCGTCGACGAAGGCTATATGATAGTCTACAACGAGATGCAGAGAATAATTGCGCTTGTAAATGCAAAAAGGTCATAATAGACCGCTTGCGAACTAAATGAGCTTTGAAGGCCTTTCTAATTAAGTTTTGAAAGGCCTTTAATGCTTAATGGGAATTATTAATTATGGAAATAAGACAGCTTGGAATTTCGGAATACAAAGGAATGACGCTGAATGTAACGTATGAGACTGAGCGCTTTTACGATGTTGCAGTAAGAGAGAACGGTTTTGAGCTGCTTCTCTCGCAATTCGACGAGCCGCAAATTAAATCATTCTCAGATAAGCTCTTTTCACAATGGCTCGAAGCGCCGGTTGCGTTTGGTGCGTTTGAAGGGGAAAAGCTCGCAGGTGTTATTGAGGGAAGCATTGAAACATGGCACAACCTTTTTCGAATCAGCAACATTTGGGTAGACAATGATATGCGTCGTAAGCGTACAGGACAAACGCTTATGGACAAAATGATTGAATTTGCCGGACGCAATTATGACTGCCGAGGAATAATCCTTGAGACGCAGACGTGCAATTATCCGGCGATATGTTTTTACAAGAAGAATGGGTTTAGGCTTTGCAGGATAGATATAAAGGAGTACACAAATGCGGACGTTAAAAACAAAGAGGTAAGAATCGACATGCTCTTGGAGTTTTAAGAAGCCGACGGTCGGCTTCATGCGAGTCTCAACAAGAGGGAAAAAGAAAAGCTTGGAACGCGGCCGGAAACTGCTTTCCAAGCTTTTGCTGACGTTATTATCAAGAAGCGGTCATGCAATGCTTTTTGAGCAAATTTGCTCAATATACTTTGACTTTTTCCTCGCCGCGAATAGCGCGAAGAGCGCCCTCGGCAAGAGCGAGCAGCTCGTTTTCGCCGGGATAAACCTCTACCGGAGCGATGAAGCTTACCATTGACTTCAGCTTTTCGGTTATCATCTTGCTGTAGGCAAGTCCGCCGGTAAGTATTATGGCCTCCGCCTTGCCTTCGAGCACCGCCGCCATAGCGCCTATCTGCTTTGCGACGTTGTAAATCATTGCTTCATACACGAGCTTGGCATATTCGTCGCCGCCCTCTATGCGCTTTTCTACTTCAATACAGTCGGTTGTGTTAAGGAGCGCAGAAAGACCGCCGGACTTTGAAGCGAACGCCATCACGTCGCTCTTGGAATATTTGCCTGAGAAGCAAAGCTCAACTATTTTATCTACCTGAATGCTTCCGCAGCGCTCAGGTGTAAACGGCCCTTCTCCGTCAATGGCATCGTTGACGTCGACGATTTTTCCGTATTTATGTGCGCCAACGGTTATGCCGCCGCCAAGATGCGCTACGAGCAGACAGCAATCCTCATATTTTTTGCCGTGCTCTTCGGCATAATGGTGGGCGACAGACCTTTGATTAAGTGCGTGAAAAACGCAGCTGCGCTCTGTTCCTGGAATACCGGATACCTTTGCTATCATCGGGCGCTCGTCGACGACAACAGGGTCGACTATGTATGCGGGCTTTGAATATTTCCTGCCGAGCTCATAAGCGAAAATGCCGCCGAGCGCGGAAGCATGGAGAGCAGCCCTGCCGACATGGAGATCGGCCAGCATCGTGTCGTTTACTTCGTAAACGCCGCTTTCCATAGGCTTAAGTATGCCGCCGCGGCCAACGAATGCGTCTATGGACTCAAGCGCTATGCCCTGCTCATCGAGCCACGATATTATCTGGTTGAGCCTAAATTCGCTTTGGTCAAGAATTCTGCTGAACTTTGCAAGCTCGCTCTTTTCATACCTGTCCGTCTTTGAAGCAACAAGCTTTGTGTTATCAAACACGGCAACCTTTGTAGATGTAGAACCCGGATTTATGCTGAAAATCCTGTATACAGATTTCTTTTCCGACATAATGGACAATTCCTTTCATTTATCGTTCAAAGCTCATTATACATTAATGGCGAAGCACTTTTGTGCGGAAAATGTAAATATATCATATGTTTGGAATGTAAATAAACGTCTGACCGAGGCAAGGGACACTAATTTCTTGCAAACGGCATTAAAAAAGAATACAATCAGGAAGGAGGTGCTGTATGGGAAACTATTCTGAGCTTAGAGATATGATTGCCGACTCGAAAAACATTGTTTTCTTCGGCGGAGCAGGCGTGTCCACGGAGAGCGGGATACCGGATTTCAGAAGTGAAAACGGCGTATTTGACGCAATACGCTCATTTGGCTACTCGCCGGAAGAGCTCCTTAGCCACCGGTTTTTTATTGAAAAACCCGAGCTTTTTTTCAAATACTACAGAAAAACGCTTGCTAAAACGGGCTTTTTGCCGAATGAAGCACATCGTGCGCTTGCGAGGCTCGAGAAAGCGGGAAAGCTGAAAGCCGTTATAACTCAGAATGTCGATAACCTCCATCAGCTTGCGGGAAGTAAAAATGTACTTGAGCTGCATGGCTCAGTATACAGAAATACTTGCATGCGCTGCGGCAAGAGCTATGGCATAGATGCAGTGAATGCGACGGATGGCGTCCCAAAATGTGAGTGCGGAGGGATAATCAAACCCGACGTCGTTCTGTACGGAGAGCCGCTCGATTGGGATACGGTAACGGCAAGCGTAGAAGAGATTCAAGCGGCGGATATGATGATCGTCGGCGGCACATCTCTGAGCGTTTATCCTGCTGCGTCGCTTATTGAATACTATCGCGGCAGAAAGCTTGTTCTCATAAATAAAAGCTCTACCGCCTATGACGGGCGCGCGGACATTATCATAAACGATGCTATAGGCAAGGTGCTCGGCGAAGCTATCGATTGATGTCGGGAAAGCTTATTAAAAATCAAAAGTCCTGCGAATACGCATCTAAGCAGTGGGGAAAATACGGCACGACAGCTTTGAACGGCTGCGGGTGGATAGCGGCATACAATCTGCTTTCCGTGAGTGGGATTGATGCTGCTCCGGATGATGTCCGCATGGATCTTCAGGCTCTTCATGCACCGCTTTTTAGCGGAAAACTCGGCACAAACCCATTTAAGCTGATTAGGTATCTGCGAGTATATTTTGAAAAGGTTAATCTGATTTTTCGTAAAAAAACCATAAGGGAAGCATATGCGTCGTGTGGACGGCTGATAGTGGGTTATATGTATTTAAAGCCGAAATTTGGCGCTCATTATGTCTGCGTCAGCCGTTACGAAAACAAAGCCGATATAATTAACGATACGGTTACGAAAAGAGCCTCAGGCATCGAAGAATACTTTGAACAATTGAAAAAACAAGGATGCAGGGTAATGTTCGCAATATCAGCGAGCTAAAGCGCGTATTCAACCGAGCTTTTTCGGGTTCAGCCTTATTGCGGGATAGGGAGAATCAGCCAGTGTCGGTATCGTGAAGGCGTAGTCGAAGCGGCCGTTGAAGTATTTGTCGCCAAGAACGAGCGATTGTCTAAATGAATCATAACAGCGCGAGATGTTGTCCTCGACTGCTTTGGCGTAATCGGGGCGCGGAGCACCGGTTTTCAGCATTGCGTAGGGCGTATAGACGTTCCTCAGACCGCGCCGCATGAGCCGCAGGCAAAGGTCCGTATCATAGCCGACGTCGGTAAAGCTTTCATCGAACCCGCGGGAACTGAGAAATACATCGCGTTTTATCATCATAAATTCGGAGCTTACCGCCGTAACGTTTCGAATTGTGTTTACAAAATAGTTTTGCATTTCGTTATTTATAGTATCCATTGAGCCCTCATATACGCTTTTTGCCCAACCGTCTAAGCCGACTACGGTTCCTGCATTGTATATTCTGCCTGAAAAATCGAGTATTTTACCGCCTGCTGCGCCCACACCGTCGCAGCACGCCTGCTCAAGCATTGCGTCTAATGAATCCGGAGAGGATATAATTGAATACGCGCTCGTAAACAGAAGCATTTCGCCCGTGGCGTATTCGGCAGCCCTGTTCAGCGCGAACGGTGCGTTTTTTTGCGATTCAACGCGCAGCACCGAGGCAGCCTTGTTGTATTCAAGCAGCGAGTAATACTTTGCTGTGCGAGGGTCGGCGGGGGCTCGTGCGGTTATTACTATTTCTATGTTGCCATATAAAACTTTATCATCGATGCCTTCGAGACATTTGCGCAGCGCGTCCGCGTTAGGGACGGATGAGTCGAGTATTATGACGGTTACGATGGGCTTATTCTTCAGGCTTCTGCGGACAGCAAAGCTGCCCTCGTATCTGCCCGGGAGGGCGTAAGCGTCATTTGTACGGCGCTTTAGATAGGCATCGATGATTCCGCGGCATTTATATGATAAACGCCCGTAAGGTATGCCGCGCCTTGTGAGGAGCGCTTCACACAGGTGGATAGGGCGCGAGGCAAATTCTGCGCATTTCAGCGTAAAAGCATAGACAGCCTCTTCGGTCGACAAACCGTCGGGAGCAGCGCTCATAAACACGGAATGAGAAACAAAGAACGGTCTGCCGACGGAGTTTATGCTCAACAGAGTTTCCTTTCCAAGATCAGGCTTTGGGAACGGTACGGAATTATTGCCGGATATCACGGTTTCATCGGCAAAAACAAAGTCGCACGACGGTTCGTCACAAATGCGCTTTGCAAGCAGGCTCAGAGCGTTGGGGGATAGTATATCGCCGGGAAGAAGACAGCCCACGAAGCGGTGTTCGCGTTTATCTGCGCGCTTTGACGCAGACATGGGCGAATCTGCGAACACAAAAGCTGCGTCAGGGAAGAAGCGCTCAAGTGTTCCAACCGCTCTTTTGCCAATGATTATGAGCTCATAGTATACATATGTTTGAGACAATACGGAGCGCACGGTATCGCATAACTGCGAAACGTCATAATCACCTGCGCTGATCATGATGCGGAAAAGAGGGCTGAAGAGGAGTTGCACGTCATTTTCGACGCTTGCGGTTTCAGCGCTGTCGATTCTTTTTGCATCGGTTTCCTTTTTAATCTGTCTATCGCTGTCTCCGCCGAACAGACGTGCAACGATTCCTTTAAGTACGTTACGCTTTGCCATAAATCTATTATTGACAAAGCGATGATACGTTATTCGAATGTGCGTGCTATGGCGTCTTTGAACCAGTCGGCTATAATCTCGGCAGCGCCTTCGCGGTCGGGATCGATTGTGAAATCGGCTGCGGACCTGTAGGCGTCAAAGCGCTCGTTGTACAGGGCTATGATTGCGTTTTTGCCGGAACGAATCAGCGGCCTGTTTCGCGTTCCGGCGTCGAGAAGCTTGTCGAGCGACCTGTTGAGAAACACGACTTTACCGCTTTCACGCATGAGTGCTATGTTGTCGGAGTATGTAAGCACGCCGCCGCCTGTTGCTACGACGAGGTCACCCACCCTTGCGACGGTCAAAAGGCATTGATGCTCGTAAAGCCTGAAAATGTGCTCGCCGTGCGAATCGAAGATTTCGTCGATTGTTTTCGACGTAAGACTCATTATGAGTTTGTCGGTATCGGCAAGGCTTCGCTCCAGCATGGGGGCAAGCAGTTTGCCAAAACGTGTTTTGCCCGAATCGGGCATACCTACAAGATATAGATTGAGATGACGCGCCTGCTCTCGTTTTGAGAGAAGGATTACTTTCTCCATCATTTCGCGGAAAGCATGCGAATGCTCGTCGTATCGCGCGAGTATAGCCGCTTCTCGCTCCTTGTCCTCGATGGGCAGCGAGCGGCAGCGCTTATACCGCGCGATGTCAGCCGCGACGCTCATTCTTTCATCGAAAAGACGGGCGAGCTGTGAATCTATTTCATCGAGCTTTTTTCGCAAATCTTCCATTAAAGGCGCTCCTCGCGTTTTGACAGCATTATATTATAAAGGCCTATGCACACAGCGGCTTCGATTGCGACCGCGCCGCGCGGAAGTATGCATGCGTCGTGGCGTCCGTGCGCGCATAAAGAAGTATTTTTCATATCGATAATATCGATGGTGGGCTGCCGCAAAGCTATAGTCGGAACGGGACGGAATGCGGCAGTAACAATTATGGGCATCCCGTTTGTCAGGCCTCCGTTTATGCCGCCCGAGTTATTTGTAAGCGTCTGTACTGCTCCGTTTTCGTCCATAAAGAACGCGTCGTTGGCGTCGCTTCCGTTCATCGATGAAATGTCGCGTCCCAAGCCAAACTCAACGGCCTTTACCCCCGGAATGGCAAAAATAAGCTGCGAGAGTATACTTTCTGTGGAACGAAATAGCGTGTCGCCCAAACCGGCGGGCATTCCTACAGCCGCGCATTCCACAGTGCCGCCGACAGAATTGCCGCAGGCGCGCGCAGCTTCAACGCAATCAAGCATTGATTTGCGGCATGATTCATCAATGAGGGGGAATAAAGGGTCGAGCTTCGCAAAGTCATCGGGCGAGACGTTGACGGGATCAAAGCGCATATCCGCAGCGCCGCCTATTGACAGAACGTGCGATGCGACGTATACGCCGCTTGCCTCAAGCAACTGCTTGCATATCGCGCCCGCGAAAACGACAGGCGATGTGAGACGTCCCGAAAAATGCCCTCCGCCGCGGAGATCGCAGTATTTACCGAATTTTTTATACGCTGCGAAATCGGCATGGCTCGGGCGCAGCGCATGAAGCATATCGTCATAGTCGGAGCTGTTATGCGCCTTGTTACGCGTAATGGCGCAAAGCGGCGCACCGTTTGTGAAGCCGTTATAAATGCCGGAAATTATTTCGTAATCGTCAGCCTCGTGCCTTGGCGTGGCAAAGCTCTCGTGCCGTGCGGAGCGCCGCGAGAGCATTTGGGAGATTTTTTCATTGTCTATAAAAAATCCGGCAGGCAAGCCGCCGATAACGCAGCCCACGCATTCGCCGTGCGATTCGCCGAAAACGCTTATGTCGAGATTACTTGAAAAAAAGCTCACAGTGTTATACCTCCGATACTGCGGTAGTCGTCAAAAAATCGAGGTGCGCTCTTTTTTACGCATTCACAGCCGTGCATGACAAGCGGTTCGCTGCAAACGCATGCGAGCATGGACAGAGCCATAACGATTCGATGGTCGCCGTGTGAATGTACGTTTCCGCCCTTTAACGGCTTGTCGTTCGGGAATATCGTTACGGAGTCGCTGCCTTGAGTTATGCTGACTCCGAGCGTGGAAAGCTCCTCTGTCATGGCCGACAACCTGTCCGACTCCTTATATTTTAGGCGTTCAACGCCTGCTATGGTAACAGGCGAGCTGCTCCTGCAGGCCGCTGCCGCAAGCGCGGGAAAAAGATCGGGAAACTGCGAAACATCGACGTACGGTTTGTTAAAGAGCTCTGTGAAAACCTTGTCGCACTGGAGCGAGTTTTCGCTTAGCCCGCAGATTTTGATATTTCCGCCGAGAAAGTTTGCCAGTTCGAAAAAAGCGGCGTATGAGCGGTCGCCCTCTGCGCGGTAATCGCGCGGTGCATACGATTGACGACCGTGAATCGTGAAATCATTTGCCACCCTATCTGCGAAAACGCCGAATTCGCGCATTACGCATAATGTCATATCAGCATACGCGCCTGAAACGAGCGGCGTTGTCAGCCTGACAGTACTGTCGCCGTCCAGCAGAGGCAGAGCGAGCAGAAGCCCCGAAACAAACTGCGAGCTTATGTCGCCCCGAACGTGATAAATGCCGCAATCGAGCCCGCCGGATACGGAGACGCCATCAGAAAAGGGAAGTATGCCATCACGGAATATATCCGTATAAGGCGTTAAGGGACGGCGCCTAAGCGATTCCCCACAAATGAAGCGCCCTCCGCCCAGAAGCTTGACGAGCGGCAGGAGCATCCTCAGAACAGCCGCCGAATCACCGACGTTCAGCACTTTTTCAACCGGACATGAACGGACGGCAGGCGAGAGTTCAATAACTCCGTCACCGATGCAGTAATCTGCCAGACCGAGCGACTTTATTGCTGAAAGAGCGGCAGATACATCGTCGCAAATCGATGTGCGGGAAACATTGCCGAAAATGCGCACATGCTTTTGCGCTGAGTTCACCGATAAAGCTCCGCAGATGACGGCGCGCTGGGCAATGCTCTTGGAAATGGGCGCAGCTACGGAGCCGGAGAGTTTTGTCGGTATAAGCGTTAATGTATCGGCGTCGCGTTTCATAATACTTCTGTGATTATGGTTTCCACTGAAACGCGCTTTATTACGGCGGAGCCGATGCGCTCCAAAAACACCATGTCGATGTAACCGTTGGAATACTTCTTGTCGTGCGCTATATATGACTTTGCTTCGCTGTAGTATTTAAGGCTTGGGTCAAGGTCCATACTTATGAGAAGCCTCTCAATTTTTTCTGAAGTGCCTCTTTCGGTTATTCCGAGCTTTTCGCCGAGCCTTGCCGCGGCTGTCATTCCGATTGCCACAGCCTCGCCGTGAAGAAGTTCAAACCCGCTTGCAGCTTCTACTGCGTGGCCTATTGTGTGCCCGAAATTCAATTCGCGGCGCACGCCCGTATCGCGTTCATCCGCTTCGACGTACCGCGCCTTTATGGCGGCGCATTCAGAGACAAGTTTATTGATGTCCTTAACGTCGGAGAGCGAATCGAACAATGTGGGGCCGGCGATACAGCCGTATTTAACGGCCTCGCCGAGACCCGAGCGGATGTTTCGGGCGTCGAGCGATGAAAGCGCGTCCGTATCGCTTACGACGAGAGATGGCTGATGAAAAGCTCCGACAAGGTTTTTCCCAAAATCGCAGTCAACGGCGGTTTTGCCGCCTATTGAGCTGTCTATTTGTGCGAGCAGCGTTGTCGGTGCTTGCACAAGCCTTATACCACGAAGGTATGTTGCCGCAGCGAAGCCCGCCGCATCGCCTGCGGCGCCTCCGCCGAGAGCTATTAAAGCGTCGCTCCTTGAAACAGAATGCGATGCGAGCGCGTCATATATACGCTCGATGACGCTTAAACGCTTCGCGTATTCGCCGCAGGGCACATCAATCCGAAACGCTTTAATTCCGTTTGAATTAAGAGCCGACGATACTTTGTCAAAAAAAAGCGCTCCGACGTTTTCGTCGCAAACAATGCCGACTTGTCGCGGAAGCGGATCCAAGGCGCTCTTAATAAGCGAACCTATCTTGCCGAGCAGACCGCCGGCAATTAATACATCGTACGGAGAAGAAGCGTTTACATGTACTGTGCTGCAAAGCATTATTTGATAACGTCGGGCTTTTCGATTTCCCCTTCGTCTATCACCTTGACGCTCTTCATTTTCATTGAGAACATGGGCCTGTCATAGCCGTCTGTCGAGACGGAAGCGATTTCGTCAACGACGTCCATGCCATCGGTAACACGGCCAAACGCTGCATACTGTCCGTCGAGGTGCGGAGCGTCTGCATGCATTATGAAGAATTGCGAACCGGCCGAGTTAGGATTCATGCTGCGCGCCATAGATATAACTCCACGCTTATGCTTGAGTGGGTTGTTGAATCCGTTTGCGGCAAATTCGCCCTTTATCGAGTGACCGGGTCCACCCATGCCGGTGCCGTCGGGGCAGCCGCCCTGTATCATGAAGCCGCTTATCACGCGATGAAACTCAAGGCCGTCGTAAAACCCGTTGCTTGCGAGGTAGAGAAAGTTCTTTACGGTGTTTGGGGCGGCGTCTCTGTCCATTTCGAGCGTGATTCTGCCGCCGTTTTCCATTTCTATAACTACCATTGTCAAACTCCTTTGATTTTATTGAATAATATGATACAATACATGCGGAATTTAATCAATGCATTCGTGCGCTCGCGAGGCCATAATATATTCCTCGTCCACACTTGACACGGTATCCATGCTTTGATAAAATTGCTGAGGTAAAGAAGGGGCCGCTCGCTTCTCACCCGCCGGCATTTGTCAGGCGCGGTAACAGCAACTTAGTTTTATCTATCTTTCTGTTTGGTGAGCGTCTCGGCTCACTATTTTTTATGGAGGTGCGTACCCATTAGCAATTATGATCTTATGATCAACGAAGAAATTCGTGACAAAGAAGTCCGTCTTATCGACGAAAAAGGCAACCAGATGGGCGTTGTCACGATAGCCGTAGCGATGTCTGTAGCGGAGGAACGCGGGCTTGACCTTGTGAAGATCGCCCCGCAGGTGAATCCTCCCGTATGCAAAATAATGGATTACGGGAAGTATCGCTTCGAACAGATAAAGCGCGATAAGGAACAGCGTAAGAACCAGAAAGTTATCGAGATTAAAGAAATCAGGCTTTCGGCGACTATTGACACACACGATATGGAGGTCAAGGCCAAGGCGTGCACCAAGTTCCTTCAAAACGGCGACAAGGTCAAGGTCAGCATTCGCTTTAGGGGACGTCAGATAACGCACGGCGATATAGGTCTGGACGTTATGAACACCTTCTACGAAATGGTAAAGGACAGCGCCAATATTGACCGCCCCGCCAAACAGGAGGGACGCAATATGTTCATGGTGCTGACGCCGAAAAACTAATATTATTCAGGAGGAATAACAATGCCCAAGATTAAGACCCACAGGGGTGCGGCAAAACGCTTTAGCCTTACGAAATCCGGCAGGATTAAAAGAGGCAAGGCTTATAAGTCACATATTCTGACCAAGAAAGAAACCAAGAGGAAGCGCGGCCTCCGTCAGACAGGCTATATCGCCGAAGTCGAAGCAAAGAAGATCCGCGAACTGATTCCGTATAAATAAGGGGGTAGCACAATGGCCAGAATTAAGAGAGCAGTCAATGCCGTTAAAAAACGCCGTAAGGTATTTAAACTTGCAAAGGGCTATTATGGCGCCAAGAGCAAGCTCTATCGTTCCGCTTCACAGCAGGTCATGAAGTCGATGGCTTATGCCTATGTAGGCAGAAAGCTCAAAAAGCGTGAGTATCGCAGACTTTGGATCGCTCGTATCAATGCAGGCGCAAGGCTTTGCGGAATGAATTACAGCCGTCTCATCAACGGCCTGAAAGTAGCAGGCGTAGAAGTGAACCGTAAGGTTTTGGCAGATCTCGCAGTAAACGACATGAAGGCGTTCAGCGAACTTGCCGAAACAGCAAAGAAAGCACTTGCTTAATTAAAAAAATAAGGGCCGTCGGCCATCCCGAAAGGATAGTTTACGGCCCTTTTTTTCTTGAAACCGCCTATAGCGCAGCAATAAGATAACGATGATAATAGAAAGTACGAAAAACGAGATTATCAAGCGTGCAAAGGCGCTTGCATCAAAAAAAGGCAGGCAGGAGCAGGGCGTACATTTTATTGAGGGCGAAAAACTCGTACGCGAAGCGGTCGTATCAGGCGTTGTCTTTGAGGACGCATTTATAGATGAGGGACATAAACTTATGGCAGCGGTGCTTGCGGGAAGCGGAGCGAATGTCCATACTGTCAAGCGTCACGTCATGGAGAGCATAACGAATACGGATACGCCGCAATGGGTATGTGCGACGGTTCGGACACCGGATATGACGCCGCCGGAAAGCTATCCTGCCGGCCTTATTGTAGTGCTTGATGCCGTTCAGGATCCGGGAAACCTCGGAACGATTATAAGAACTGCCGATGCTATGGGCGCTTCGGGCGTATTGCTCGGCGATGGATGCGCCGACCCGTTCGCGCCAAAGCCGATACGCGCATCTATGGGCTCTGTGTATCATATACCCGTTTGGCGCAGCGAGCTTGCGCCCGAGCTGAGAAAGCTGTCAGACGATGGATTTAAGCTGATATGCACGCATCTGGACGGCGAAGAGACACTGCCCGCCGTATCTGAAAAATGCGCCGTAATAATCGGCAACGAGGGAAACGGAGTCGCAGACGAATACTCGGCGATGTGTACGCTATACAGGCTTCCGATGTATGGCTTTGCGGAATCGCTGAACGCATCTGTGGCAGCGGGAATCGTGATATACGAGCTTGCTCGGGCAATGCGAAAGTAGCTGAAAATTATATTCACACCTATATAGCGATGAACCCACAGACCTGCTTGCAACGATATCAAGCAGGTTATATAATGTCTATAAATCGACAGAGCTTTACAGGAGGTAAAACTTTATGGATTATGCAAGCGAATCGTTGCGCCTGCATTATAAATGGCAGGGAAAACTCGATATAGTAAACAAAGTGCCCGTCGAGTGCAGGGAAGATTTGTCTTTGGCGTATACGCCGGGCGTTGCTCAGCCGTGTATAGAAATTAACAAGAATGTTGACCTCAGCTACGAATTGACCGGCAGGGGCAACACAATAGCCGTTGTTACGGACGGAACGGCCGTGCTCGGCCTTGGCGATATAGGCCCCGAAGCCGGAATGCCCGTTATGGAAGGAAAGTGCGTACTTTTTAAGGCTTTTGGAGGCGTAAATGCTGTTCCGCTTTGCATAAGGTCAAAAGATGTCGATGATATAGTTAAAACGGTCACGCTGCTTGCAGGCAGCTTTGGCGGGATTAACCTTGAGGACATATCGGCTCCGCGATGCTTCGAAATAGAGAAGAGGCTTAAAGAGACATGCGACATACCGATTTTTCATGACGACCAGCATGGAACTGCGGTTGTGGTGCTTGCCGCAATGCTTAATGCCCTAAAAGTTGTAGGGAAGCGCATAGAGGATATAAAGGTTGTGACGAGCGGCGCAGGTGCGGCGGGGATTGCGGTAATAAAGCTGCTCCAGGCGATGGGACTTAAAAACGTTATACTCTGCGACAGCAAGGGAGCCATATATAAGGGCCGCGAAGGGCTGAATCCCTATAAACGCGAAATGGCCGAAATTAGCAATTCTAATATGGAGAAGGGAACGCTCGGTGAAGTTATAAAGGGCGCTGACGTGTTTATCGGCGTATCGGCGCCCGGAACCGTTACGGAAGCGATGGTGCGTTCGATGGCGAAGGATCCGATACTTTTCCCGATGGCCAATCCAATACCCGAGATAATGCCCGACGAAGCAAGACGAGGCGGAGCGGCTGTTATAGGTACTGGCAGATCCGACTTTCCGAATCAGATAAACAACGTCGTAGCTTTCCCGGGCATATTCAGGGGTGCGCTCGATGTGCGCGCAAGCGATATAAACGATGCTATGAAGATAGCCGCTGCGAAGGCGATAGCATCGCTTGTTTCGGACGATGAGCTTGCGCCTGATTACATATTGCCGCAGGCGTTTGATCCGCGCGTGAGAGGCGCCGTGGCGAGCGCCGTAGCGGAGGCGGCGATAAAGTCGGGCGTCGCAAGAATTAAGCACAATTAATCATAAACAAGGAGAGATAATGCCATGGAATATGTGGTAGACAGACTTAAAGAACTTATGGCGATTCCGAGCCCTACGGGTTTTACGCGCGCGGCGGCGGAATATGTTAAGAGCGAACTTGAAGCTCTCGGTTTCAAACCGGAGCTCACAAATAAGGGCGGCGTGCTCGTCTCTCTCGGCGGTGAGGGCGATCCGCTTGTACTTTCGGCGCATCTTGATACGCTTGGCGCGATGGTTGCCGAGATAAAGGGCAACGGCCGTCTTCGCCTTTTGCCCGTGGGCGGACTTATGCCGCAGAACGCGGAGGTTGAAAACTGTGTTATACATACGCGCATGTCTGATAAGAAGTATTCGGGGACGTTCCAGATGAATGACCCATCGGTTCACGTCAATCGCGAATATGCTGCGCAGGAGCGCAAGTTCTCTAACATGGAAGTTGTTATAGACGAAAAGGTGTTTACGAAGGAGGACACGCAGAAGCTCGGTATAAGCGTGGGCGATTTTGTGTCGTTTGATCCGCGCACGACGATAACCGATTCGGGATTTATAAAAAGCCGCTTCCTTGATGACAAGCTCAGCGTAGCCATACTTCTCGGATTCGCAAAATGTGTTGCCGACGGCTCTGCAAGGCTTTCGAGAAAGGTATACATCTATATTACGGTATTTGAAGAGGTAGGCCACGGCTGCTCGGGGGCTATACCTGAGGATGCCGCCGAGATAATAAGCGTAGATATGGGCTGTGTTGGTGAAGGGCTCGAATGTAATGAACTTAAAGTATCCATATGCGCAAAGGATTCACACGGCCCGTACAACTACGATGTGACCACGAAGCTCATCAGATGTGCTGAGGAAAAGAAGCTTAGCTATGCTGTTGACCTTTATCCGTATTATGGTTCGGACGCTGATGCGGCGCTTGACGCCGGACACGAGCTGCGCCACGGTCTTATCGGGGCCGGCGTATACGCTTCGCATGGCTACGAGCGCTCACACATTGACGGCGCAAGAAATACGCTTGAGCTTATAAAAGCTTATACAGCATAAACTAAAGGACTTGGGGAAAGATAAATGCCGTATTATGAGCATAACGGGGCAAAACTCCATTATGAGTTCGTCGGCAGCGTAGCGGGCGCAGATAGGGCGCCCGTTCTTTTGCTGCATGGAAACGGGGAGTCGATGCATGTGTTTGATAAGGCGATAGAGCCGCTGCTTGATAAGCTGCCATTTTTGGCCATAGACAGCAGGGCGCATGGCGAGTCAACGGGTGAAGCGGCGGGTTATGACACGATGGCGGATGACGCAGCCTCGCTGCTGCGAGCGCTGAACGTTGAATGCTGCGACGTGGTTGGCTACAGCGACGGTGCGATTACGGCGCTGCTTATGGCGCTTGACCACGGCGTATCGTTTGGGCGCATGATACTTATCGGGGCAAATATTTATCCGGAAGGATTAAAGCTTGGAGTGCGGCTGAAAATGAGAGGCGAACTTGCAAAATGCCGCGCAAATAGTGACGAGCGCGGCGCGAAGCTTATCGAGATAATGCTGTCGGAGCCGCATATCGACCCGAGCGAGCTTGCGGCGATAAAGTCGCGCGTGTATGTCCTTGCAGGCGACAGGGACATGATACGGCGCAGTCATACGACCAAAATATTTGAGTCGATGCCGAACGCGACCATGATAATATTTGACAGACAGGGCCATGACATACCGCAGCGCGCGTATAGCCGGCTCGCTGATATTATGAGACGTGCGCTGAAGTAAGCTTGCTTTATATGATATATTTGGCGTGATGAGTTGCAAATATATGCAGCTCATTATATAACTTAGATAAATTAACTTGAAAGGAGGTCGTGGCATGATTTACAATACAATCATGCTTATTGCGCTCAGGGGCGTAAAAGACGGTATTATGTGTGTTCGTACATGCACGGCCTGCTTATCGTTGCGTTAAACAAACGGCAAACAGGCAATAGCTGCGGGACTGCGGACATACTCCGCGGTCCTCTTTGTTTAGCAAGGATGAATTAGGGGGGAGTGAGACAGAAAATGGAATCTTCTGAAAAGAAGAAAAAGCTTAATCTAAAGCTCGTGGGGCGAATGATGTATGGGTCGAAGCGTTACATCATTGCGGGAGCGTTAGCCATGACGATAGCCGTCATTGCTTCGTACATATCGCCTATCATAATAAGCTTTACGGTAGACTACGTTATAGGCGATACGGGAAACTCGGAATTGCCGCAGTTCGTGATGGACTGGATAGAGCACATGGGCGGACGAGAAATGCTCATAAAGAACATATTTTTGTGCGCCGCAGCGCTCATTGTGTCGACGTTTATCAACGCGCTGGCAACACACTTTAGGGGACGGTTTGTGTCGCTTGCATCAGAGAATATGGCGAAAAAGCTCAGGGACGCTCTTTATGAGCACCTGCAGCTGGTGCCGTACGACTATCATAAACATGTTTCCACGGGCGATCTCGTGCAGCGCTGCACATCGGATGTCGATACGGTAAGAAGGTTCGTGTCGATGCAGCTTATAGAGGTTTTGCGCACTCTTGTTATGCTTGTCGTCGCGTGCGTAATTATGTACTCAATGAACGTGAAGATGGCGTTAGCTTCGACGTTTACGCTGCCGATACTTCTTATTTCATCGTTCCTTTATTTCAAAAAAGTCAGGTCCCAGTTTGTGCTGTCGGACGAGGCCGAAGGCAAGCTTTCCGCCACGCTGCAGGAAAACCTTACCGGCGTACGGGTTGTGCGCGCATTCGGCCAGCAGAAAGCGGAAATTGATAAGTTCACGGCCGATAATAAGGACTTTAAGGACAAAACATTCAAATTGCAGAAGATGCTTGCGCTTTACTGGGGGCTTACGGACGGTATAGGTTATGTCCAGATAGGCGTATCGCTTTGCGCAGGGACATATTTTGCGGTGACGAGTGATTTTTCGCTCGGGCAGCTTCTTATATTCACGACGTACACGAGTATGCTGACATGGCCCGTGCGCCAGCTTGGCAGGATACTTGCCGATATGGGCAAGGCGTCCGTATCGCTCGGAAGGATCGACGAGATACTTTCATACCCGGTTGAAGCCGAGCCGGGCGCGGCGCTTACGCCGCCGATTAAGGGCGACATAGAGTTCAGGCACGTTTGCTTCGGATACGACAAGTTTGACGATGTGCTTAAGGACATATCGTTTACGGCGAAGGAAGGCACTACCGTTGCTATACTCGGTTCGACCGGTTCGGGAAAATCGAGCTTGGTGCAGCTTTTGCAGCGCCTTTACACCTGCACTGCAGGCGAGATACTGATAGGCGGCGTAAACATAAACGATATAGAGCACGAGCACTTGAGGCGAAATATAGGGATAGTGCTTCAAGAGCCGTTTCTCTACTCGCGGACGATAATGGAAAACATAAAGATTGTTGACCCAAACATCGAAGACGAAGCGGTGTATGACGCGGCGCGCGTGGCATCGGTGCATGACGTTATCGAGTCGTTCGAAAACGGCTACGAGACGATAGTCGGTGAAAAGGGCGTTACGCTTTCGGGCGGGCAGAAGCAGAGGGTCGCCATTGCGAGAATGCTGATGCAGAACGCGCCCATACTCGTGTTTGATGACTCCATGAGCGCTGTAGACACCGAGACGGACGCGGCGATACGAGAGGCGCTAAAGCGCCGCCGCAAGGACAGCACGACGTTTATAATCTCGCACAGGATAACTACGCTTTGCGAGGCGGACAACATACTCGTGCTTGAAAACGGCAGGCTTGTTCAGCAGGGGACGCATGAACAGCTCCTAAAGCAGGATGGCCTTTATAAACGTATAGCGCAGATACAGAATCTGCTCGAGGACGAGTTGAAACAGGAAAGAGGTGAGGCCTTGTGAAAGGAATCGAAGAACAGGAATTTGATCAAAGAATCGACTTCAGCATATGGAAGCGAATAATCCGATACGCAATGCGCCACAAGGGCATTGTTATAGGGATATGCTCAATAATGATAGTGGTGTCGGCGATAGATATTGTATATCCGCTCTTGTCAAAGTATGCCATAGATAACTTTGTCGAGGCGGGGAGGCTTGACGGGCTTTGGGTGTTTGCGCTTGTCTACTTAGGATTCATAGCGATACAAAGCACGGGCGTGTTTTTGTTCGTAACGGGCGCAAGCAAGCTTGAGATGGATATATCGTATGACATAAGGCAGGACGCCTTTACAAAGCTTCAAAAGCTTTCTTTCTCGTATTATGACAAGACGCCCGTCGGATATCTGATGGCGCGAATGGTCAGCGACGTTGCAAGGCTTAGCGAGATGATAGCGTGGAGCATAGTCGACCTTTTCTGGTCGCTCATGTATATGTTCGGCGTAATGACGGTCATGTTTACGCTGAACTGGAAGCTGGCTTTGCTCGTGATGGTAGTAATACCTCCGCTTGCGGTATTGTGCGTCATATTTCAGCGCCTCATACTGAAACATCAAAGAATCGTGCGCAAAACGAATTCGCGCATAACGGGTGCGTTTAACGAGGGGATAATGGGCGCAATGACAACCAAAACTCTTGTAAGAGAAAGACAAAACACCGAGGAGTTTGTCGAGCTCACCGGGGAAATGAAGCGCGCCTCCGTACGCTCCGCAGTGCTGTCGTATATATTTATGCCGCTTGTAATGATGCTCGGCTCGTTCGGTACGGCGCTCGCGCTTTATAAAGGCGGTCAGGCGGTGCTTTTGAGCAGCATAGGCCAAGGCACCATTTTCGGTGTGATAGGCTTCGGAACGCTTTCGGCGTTTATATCGTATACGAGAAGCTTCTTTGAGCCGATACAGTCGCTTGCAAGGATACTTGCGGAATTCCAAAGCGCGCAGGCAAGCGCAGAGCGAGTTATATCGCTCCTCGACCAGCCGTGCGAGATAGAGGATACGCCTGAAGTGGAGGCAAAGTATGGCGATGCGTTCACACCCAAGACAGAAAACTGGGAACCGCTGATAGGCGATGTCGAGTTCAGGAACGTATGTTTTGCCTACAAGGGCGGCGAGAAGGTGCTTGAAAACTTTAACCTGCATGTACGGCCGGGCGAAACGATAGCGCTGGTCGGAGAAACGGGGGCGGGAAAAAGCACGATAGTGAACCTGGTGTGCCGCTTTTATGAGCCGACAAGCGGCGAAATACTAATAGACGGCAGGGATTACCGCGAACGCAGTCAGCTATGGCTTCAGAGGAACCTGGGATATGTGCTCCAGCAGCCGCATCTGTTCTCGGGCACGATACGCGATAACATAGCGTATGCCAAGAAGGATGCGACGCTCGAGGATGTGCGCAGAGCCGCGCGAATGGTCCACGCCGAGGAATTTATACTCAAGCAGGAAAATGGGTACGATACAGAGGTCGGAGAAGGCGGCGTAAGGCTGTCAACGGGTGAAAAGCAGCTTGTGTCGTTTGCAAGGGTAATACTTGCCGATCCGAAGATATTCGTGCTCGACGAAGCGACGTCGTCCATCGACACGGAGACAGAGCAGCTTATACAAAATGCGATAACGACGGTGCTTAAAGGCAGAACGAGCTTTATCGTAGCCCACAGGCTTTCGACGATACGTAATGCCGACAGGATACTTGTTATAAGAAACGGGCGCATAACCGAGGCAGGTACGCACGGCGAGCTCCTCAAGCTGAACGGGTATTATTACAATCTTTATACGAATCAGTTCAGAGAGGAAGCATCGGGGGCGATACTTTCATAGGATACGGCGCAAACGGAATAAGCTCCGATTTTTACCGAACATGCCTAAATCGGCGTCGGTAATCATCGGAGCTTTTTATTGCATGGCGGCAGTCAGGCGTCTTTTTTCTGATGCTCCGAATTATGAATTTGCGAAAGACAATATACGCTCATTACGGATAAAAACTCCGTTGTCGTGGGCGGATATCCGCGGACGCTGTTCGGAAAAAGGGCCGACATCATTTCGGTGCACTCGCTTTCACAGGCTTTATGCAGAGCAAACGAGATGGAGCGCTTTATTGCGCATTGATTCGACGAATAGATGCTTTCGAGCTCTGACAGCGATTGCTTTATAGTTATCGTCGGACAGGCAAGGACGTTGCTCTCCACAACCTTTGTGAGAACATAAACAATATACCCGTATCCTTTATAGCGCGGATGAAGGCCCAGAGAAAAAAGAATGCCCGCAATTGATTGCATATCAAAACCTCCTGTTTTTTGCCTTTTTGCGGGAGCAAATATGATGCTCATTAAATGAATGCTTTATAATAGCAATATTATAGTATACTTTTATCTGCTTGAAGTCAATACCGAGGAACTGTTTATGACGAGGAATATGAGGCAAATTGTAACGGTTACAGCTTTTATGCCCGACGCGCCGGCTCTTGAGATTATTCTGCCATGGCTGTATAATCTCAATGAGGTGATCTATATGAAAAAAATATTGTGCTTGACGGTTGCGGTGATTATTGCACTGATGTGCCTTGGATGCGCCGTTCACGAGCAGCAAGGCGATGTTAATGTGCCCAAATTCGAGTATGAGAGCTGTCCTCGAATTGACGGTTCGACGGCAAATATACCGCTTGCAGTGGCGCTTGTTAAATTGATGACAGGATGCACCGAGGCTGAGGCGGAGGAGAGCATTGATGTGTCAGGAACCGATCCCGCATACTATGCGCTCGATGACGGCAGTGCAGATATGCTTCTCGTATATCATCCTGCGCAGACTACCATAGATGAACTTGATGTTTTCAATAGGTTTAATACGGACATCATAGGTTACGACGCGCTTGTTTTTATGGTAAATGCCGATAACCCTGTCGAATCGCTTACAGCAGACCAAATACGGGGCATATATTCGGGCAAAATCACAAACTGGAAGGAAGTCGGCGGTAACGATGCTCCGATAGTAGCTTTCCAACGCCCTACACTCAGCGGGAGTCAGACAATGATGCTCAACCTTATGATGGGCGATACAAAAATGGCGGAGGCTGACAGCGAGATTGTTGCCGAAACCATGTCTGATATCGTTGAGGCGGTTGCCGCGTACGATAACACTGCCAATGCTATAGGCTACTCGGTATTTTATTATGCAAGTACAATGTATGCGCAGCCAAATTTGAAATTTATTGCCGTAGATGGCGTAATGCCGTCGAACGATACGATAAAGAGCAATGCGTATACTTACAGAAGTCCGTTTTATGCAGTAACAAAAAAGAACGCTCCGGCTGAAATCAGGGCGACGGTTGAATGGCTGCTTACGGAGCAGGGACAGCGCTTTATTGAAGAGTGCGGCTATGTTTCGGCAAAATGATTGTCAGGGCAACGGCAAAAGGGCGGCTCAACATGAGGTTTAGAAAAAGTGCGGCGGTTGCTGCAATGGCGATAGGCATATTATTGATGACGGCATGTGATATGGAGGCGGAACGGCCGAATGAGGGAAAGCCTTCAGCTCAGCCGACACAGAACATGCATGAAAGGCAGAGACTGTTTCAAGACGGCGAGTATGCCGTACTTCCGAGCGAAAACACGATGTATGTCGTTTACAACGAATTTGGGGAACCGATTACTTCTTTTAAGTATAACGAGTATGAAGTATGGATAGGCGACCTAATGGATGTATACGATGTATATTCTGATGACGGCGTATTTTCCATGGACGACATACTGCGCGGAAGACAGAACGGCGCCCGGCACATGATTGACAACTTAACCTGGGTGACGCGTATATATGATGACTGCGGAATGACCGTCACGAATGAGAACGGTGAAGAAATCGCCCGAATTGATATTGAAGAAGGCTTTAAGGAACGGCTGGCGTACGGCGCTATTGTGCGTTATGGTGAAAACTACGCTGCGTTTTTTGCAGACTTTGCCGGCAGAGCGCTTGGAGACATGATAATCCTTGATAAGCTCGGAAACAGGCTCAGAACGGTTGACACGGACAAACTGGACGGCGCGATTTGCGGGTCGTTTGGGACAATGCTTGTTCTGCGGACAAACGTGTATGACTATGGCGCTCCGTTCTTTCTTGTGAATGATGAACAGCAGATTGTATATAACAATGCTCATATTATATTTAACTCGGCATATTCACCTGAGGACGAGCTTGGAATAATGATCTATGACGTTGACTGTATTGTAGATGAGGACGGAAACGTAATTGACAAGGCGGGGGATACGCTCGGAAATTACGCCGATCAGCCCGGTTTTGGCGGAGACTGCTATACTCATCTTATGCAGGACGGCTTTGTAGAGGGCGTATGCTACGAATATGATGGATGGAAATCCAACGGAACCTGCTACAATTATGCAATAGGTACGGCGGTTTGCGGGAATGACGGCGAAAACACATATGTCGCTGCGGCTGATGGGACTGTGTATACGATACCAAATATAAATTTGAAGGAAGTATATAATTTTAACGGAGAGCTTCTTTACGGGTATGATGATGCTTCTGATACGAGCGTAATTATTAAGTACGATACATGTGAAGTCATATGGAGCGGAAGCTTTTCTGCACAGCTTTCAAAATACTGCGCTATTGTCAATTTGGAGTCAGGCGGATATGTTGTGATTGATAACGACGGTAACCAAAGATACTCAACGGCGGCGGCGAAGAACGCGGTCCGATGCTCCGGCGTTGGTCCGTATCTGACGGTAAAGCGCGGGTCGTATATCGGCATTACAGATTTGGACGGCAACTGGCTCGTAAAAACAATAGATCCGTATTTGGCGTCAAACGAGAAAAAGCTCTGGCCGTAGGAGTGCCGCGCAGAGCTTGTAAATAATGCATTCTGCATATGAATAAAAAACATGGGGAGGAAATGGCTATGTTAAAAAAGTTCAAAGATTTTGTGTTCCGGGGGAACGTTGTTGATATGGCTGTCGGCGTCATGGTAGGCGGGGCTTTCTCAAAGATTGTTACTTCGCTTGTTAATGATTTGTTCATGCCGCTTATATCGCTGCTGACGGGCAAAATAGATTTCAGCAATCTGTTCATAGCACTCGACGGAAGCAAGTTCGCTACGCTTGCAGAAGCGAATGAAGCCGGAGCCTCAGTGCTCGCGTACGGCTCGTTTATACAGACAGTGGTTGATTTTCTTATTATGGCGATATGCGTGTTTGCGTTCATATCAATAATGCAGAAAATCAGAGAGAAAATGACGAAAAAGACTGAAGAGCCTGTGGCGAAAGAGCCGCGTCTCTGCCCGTATTGCAAAAGCGAAATACACGATGACGCGACACGCTGCCCGCACTGCACGTCGCAGCTTGACTGATGCGCAAAAGGCCGTCAGACACCGTACTTGGCGGATAATGGCACCTGCCGACATGCTTGACAGCCTGTATGCATAGCCTTAAAATAGATGCGATAGGTGCAAAACTCTGAAAGGAGGGGGATTGTCGTGAACGCAAAAATGAATGAGATTGCAAAAATGCACGCTGCAAACGGCGTCATAATAATTGACCCGTGCAATACATACATCGATGAAACGGTGAAAATCGCCCCTAAAGCAAAAATATATCCGAATACTTGCCTTGAAGGTACTACCGAAATAGGCGAAAACACCGTGATACATATGGGCTGCTGTCTGAAAGATACAGTTGTCGGCGCAAACTGTGTACTTCGCTATGTTGTGAGCGACAACGCAAGGGTTGCAGACAATGTGACGATAGGCCCGTTTGTTAATCTGCGTCCGAATACAAGCATTGCACCTAATTGTAAGATAGGCGATTTCGTTGAGGTTAAAAACTCCAATATAGGTACGGGAACAAAGCTGCCGCATCTTTCATATATAGGTGATGCGGATGTCGGCGAAAGGGTGAACGTTGGCTGCGGAACTGTGTTTGTCAACTACGATGGATATAAGAAGCATCGTACGACCGTCGGCAACGATGTGTTCCTCGGCTGCAACACGAACCTTGTTGCGCCCGTAACGCTCCACGATAATACGTTCACCGCCGCGGGTACTACCGTGACTAAAGATGTTATGGAGGGCGAGCTTGCCGTTGCGCGTTCGCGCCAGATGAACATAAGCGGATGGGTGGCAAGGTACGCCGAACGCAACGGAAAGAAGTGAATCTGTGCGCATAGAGATCGGCGGCATATCAATTAACTATGAATGCATCGGCAGCGGCGCTCCGGTGCTTTTGCTGCATGGTTGGGGCGCTGATATTGCGGCGATGATGCCCATAGCGAATGAGGTTGCTCGGCTTGGGAAAATGGCAGTGTGCGTTGATTTTCCGGGATTTGGCAAAAGCGACCTTCCTCCGGCAGCTTGGGGCGTAAGAGAATATGCCGATACGACAAAGGCGCTTATAGACAAGCTCGGTATAAGAGGCTGCGACCTTGTGTGCCATTCGTTTGGCGGCAGGGTGACGATAATGCTTGCGGCTGAGGATGAAACGCTGTTTAAGCGCCTTGTTCTCGTGGATGCTGCGGGGATAAGACCGAAGCGCACGATAAAGTATTACATAAAAACGTATTCGTATAAACTCGCTAAGCGACTTGTGCGAATAAAGCTTGTGAATAAGGCGTTTAGGCTCGATTCAAAGATTAGAAGCGCAGGCTCGGACGAATACAAAAGCCTTTCGGGCGTAATGCGCGAAACGTTCGTCAAGGTCGTAAATCTCGATTTGACGGATAAGCTTGGTAAGATTAAGAACGAAACCCTCATTATCTGGGGGGAAAACGACACCGCAACACCGCTCTATATGGGGAGGCTAATGGAGAAGAAAATCGAGCGAGCAGGTCTGGCGGTTATAGAGAATGCGGGGCATTTCAGCTATGCGGACGATTATCCGCGTTTTTGCTCCATTCTCGATATAATGCTTATGGATTGACGGAGGTATTGCGATGGAGATATTGACATATGCGCTGACGGCGCTGCTTGCGGCTGCGGCAGTTGTTGCATCGCTCAGATTTCTGCATATGCTTCAGCTTGAAAGCTATCAAGGCTTCATGTATCTAAAATGGCTGAGGAAGCATTTTTCGGATGATGCGTTTCCGATACTGCTGATAGGCATAATGGGATTCACTTTCAGAGCCGCGTCGCTTCTTTTCAGCAGCGAAAGAATTGCGGAAATCGCTTTCTATGCATCGGATGTGCTTTGCATAATCATGCTTACGGGTCTGTGCGTGAAATGGTTCATTACGCCTCACAGGAAGCCGCTTAAATACACCGCGAGAATGATACGGCTCATATGCGCCGTGTCAATATTGGTCGTGCTGTTCTCTACGGCGTTCTTCACTGATGGAATTTTCCCGGCGTCCGCAGGTGACCCTGGCGTGTTTGTTGCGGCTTCAGCCATACGGTTTATTCCGATAACGCTTATGCCGTTTGTTGTGCTGCTTGCTTATATGATAACGTATCCGATAGAATGGGCGGTAAAGAAGTGGTATTTCAACGATGCAAGGAAAAAGCTTGCCGCGCGCAGCGACATAATAAAGATAGGTATCACGGGAAGCTACGGAAAAACCAGTAGCAAGTTCATGCTTTCCAAAATGCTTGCAGAGAAATACAACGTGTTATATACGCCGTCGAGCTTTAATACGCCTATGGGTATTACAAAGATAATCAGGGGCGAGCTCAAGCCGGAGCATGAGGTGTTTGTGGCGGAGATGGGTGCGCGATACGTCGGCGATATAAAGGAGCTATGCAACCTTGTCAAACCTACAGTCGGCATAATTACGGCCGTCGGAAAGCAGCATCTTGAGACGTTCGGTTCGCTTCAAGCAATAATTGACACGAAGGCCGAGCTTTTGCAAGCGCTGCCGAAGGACGGAAAGGCTTTTGTGAACGGCGACAGCGAATTATGCGTGGGTATGCTTGAAAAATGCGGCGCAGATTATCAAAAACTGTTCGGCATAGAAGGAAAGAACCTATTCATGCATGCGGAGAATATATCGGTCGGCGAATGGGGCAGCAGCTTTGAGCTTGTGACCGATTCGGGCGAGCGCGTATCCTGCACTACGGAACTTTTGGGGCGTCATAACATACTTAATATAACGGGCGCGGCCGCGGCTGCCTATTCACTCGGAGTGCCGCTTCAAAACATTGCTCATGCCGTGTCGGAGCTTAAACCAATCGAGCACAGGCTTCAGCTTATTAAAGGGGCCGTTACTGTAATAGACGATGCTTTTAATTCTAATCCCGCCGGCGCCTGCGCGGCGCTTGAAGTGATAAGCGCTTTTCCCGGGAGGCGGATAATCGTTACACCCGGAATGGTGGAACTCGGAGAAGAAGAGGATATGCTTAACGAACAGTTCGGACAGCAAATGGCCTCATGCGTCGACATAGCGATACTTGTCGGAAAGTCGCATGTCGATCCGATTGAGCACGGACTGCTCTCAAATGGATTTGACAAGAGCTGCGTAGTGCGTGTTGCGACGCTCGATGAAGCGACAGAAAAGCTTCCGCTTTTTACCGAGAACGGATGCGTGGTTTTGTTCGAGAACGATCTTTCCGACAATTATAACGAATAAATAGGAGGTTTATCTTGAAAAAGCTTGGTGTTATATTTGGCAGCCGCTCGGCTGAGCACGAGATTTCGATAATTTCGGGACTGCAAATTTTGGAAAACGCCGATAAAAGCAAATACGATGCTTTTCCAATATATATATCCAAGGACGGAGAATGGTTCGTCGGCGAACCGCTTAGAGATATAAAGAATTACAAGACCTTCGATCCATCGATGAAGGGAATAACGAAGGTTATACTTCCGCCCGTACCCGGCATGAACGGACTTTATGCGCTTTCGCAGGGCGGGCTGTTCAAAAAGAGCGCAAAGATATGCGAGCTTGACTGCGCAATACTTGCGCTCCACGGAATGCACGGAGAGGACGGCTGCGTTCAGGGGCTGTTAGAGCTTGCGGACATACCTTATACGAGCAGCGGCCTTGTCGGCTCGGCTGTCGGCATGGATAAGATAGTCATGAAGAGCGTCTTTTACAGCATGGGCATCCCGGTCCTTGACAGCATATACTGCTATCGTTCGGAATGGAAGAAAAACAGAGAAGGTATACTTGATAACGCTGAAAAATTAGGATATCCTTTGTATGTGAAGCCTGCCAATCTCGGCTCGTCGATAGGCATAAGCAAGGCTGTCGACAGGGAAACGCTTGAACACGCGGTTGACGTGGCGTCAGCGTTTGACAGGCGTATCATAATTGAAAAAGGAATAGAAAAGCCCATTGAGATAAACTGTGCTTGCATAGGCTTTGACGGAGAGGTTACGCCCTCCGTATGCGAGGAGCCTGTTGCTTGGGATGAATTCCTTACCTTCGATGATAAGTACACCCGCGGCGGCAAGGGTATGAAGGGAGCAGCGCGAAAAATTCCCGCGCCGATTAGCGACGAGCTGACCGATACAATTCGCGATTATACGGCGAAGATATTCAGAATGCTCGAGTGCAAGGGCGTCGTGAGAGTGGACTACATGATAGATCCCGCGACAGAAAAAATATATGTTTGCGAGATTAACACAATCCCGGGCTCCTTTGCGTTTTACTTGTTCGAACCAATGGGGATAAAGTTTAAGCAATTGGTGGATATGCTTGTAGAGTACGCTTATGCCGCTTATGAGCAGAAAAAGGAATCCACTTATGCATACAGCTCCGATGTCATAAACAAGAGCGCGTCGGGGCAAAGACTGCCAAAATACGAAAGGGAGAAGTATAACAATGGCTAAAATTCAGATGCGCACGCCTCTTGTTGAGATGGACGGCGACGAAATGACCAGAATTATCTGGGCAATGATCAAAAAGAACCTTATCGAGCCTTACGTTGACCTTAAGACCGAGTACTATGATCTTGGGCTTGTAAAGCGCGATGAGACGGATGACCGGATAACCGTTCAGGCGGCTGAAGCCGTAAAGAAGTACGGCGTTGGCGTCAAATGTGCGACAATTACGCCGAACGCGCAGCGCATGACGGAGTATAACCTCAAGAGAATGTACAAGAGCCCGAACGGCACTATCCGCGCCATACTTGACGGAACCGTATTCCGCACCCCGATAACGCTCGACTGCCTTAAGCCTTCCGTGCGTTCGTGGATTAAGCCAATAACGATTGCGCGTCATGCGTACGGCGATATATATAAATGCACAGAATATCGCGTACCCAAAGCGGGAAAGGCTGAGATAAAGTTCACAGACAGCGAGGGTAATGTTCTGTTTGACGAAACCGTATTCGATTTTAAGTGTCCCGGCGTGCTCATGGGTATGTACAACAAGGATGATTCTATCCAGAGCTTTGCGCGCGCATGCTTCGAATTCGCCCTTTCGACAAAGCAAGACCTCTGGTTCTCCACCAAGGATACGATCTCGAAGAAATACGACCATACGTTTAAGGATATATTCCAAGAAATATTCGACAAAGAGTACAGGACGAGGTTTGAGGCGGAAGGCATAGAGTATTTCTATACGCTTATCGATGATGCGGTTGCGCGTGTTATCCGCTCAAACGGTGGATTCATCTGGGCTTGCAAGAACTATGACGGCGATGTAATGAGCGACATGGTGGCGACGGCGTTCGGCTCTCTTGCGATGATGACAAGCGTTCTCGTTTCCCCCGACGGTAATTACGAGTACGAGGCGGCTCACGGTACGGTCACGCGTCACTACTATAAGCATAAGGCAGGGGAAACGACGTCGACCAACTCGATGGCCACTCTGTTTGCCTGGACGGGCGCACTCAGAAAACGCGGCCAGCTCGACGGTATCGATGAGCTCGTTAAGTTTGCCGACAATATGGAGAAGGCGTCCCTTAAGACAATTCAAGACGGCTTTATGACGAAGGATCTTGCGCTTCTTGCGGATCTCGAAAACAAGACGGTTCTTGATACGGAAGGATTCATACTCAAGGTTAAGGAAACATATGACAGCATAGCGGGCTGACAGCATAGCTGATAAACGAACGGGGAATGCTCAAAGAAGCGCATTCTCCGTTTTTTCGCGTTAATAAAGGATTATGCGCTTGGGTGGCGAATAAATACATTATAAGAATTGATGAGGTGAGCATATGACAGACGTAACGGCCGAAATGTTCAGGAAGCACGCTGAGAAAATGGAAAAGCTTACCCTTTCGAAATATGCCGCGCTGTCATCGCAGACAAAAGGACGCGATAAACCCATTAACGAATGTCCTGTAAGAACGGAATATGTTCGTGACAGGGACAGGATAATCCACTGTAAATCGTTTAGGCGACTGAAGCACAAGACGCAGGTATTCCTGTCGCCTGCGGGTGATCACTACAGGACGCGCCTGACGCACACGCTTGAGGTGTCGCAGATAGCACGCACGCTTGCTCGCGGACTTAGACTTAACGAAGATTTGACGGAAGCTATTGCGCTTGGGCACGATCTTGGCCATACGCCGTTTGGTCATTCGGGGGAAAGCGTGCTCAACGAGATAGTTAAGGGCGGGTTTGAACATAACGTGCAAAGCATACGAGTCGTTGAAAAGCTGGAAAACGGCGGCCGCGGGCTAAATCTTACTTTTGAGGTGAGGGACGGGATACTGAACCATAAAAAATCAGGAAAGCCGCAGACGTTAGAAGGCGCAGTGGTTAGCATTTCGGACAGAATCGCTTACATAAATCACGATATCGATGATGCCGTTCGAGCAGGTGTGCTCAGAATAGACGATATCCCTTCAAAGTGTTTACGGTTGCTCGGTGCGACGCATGGTGAACGCATAAACACGCTTATAACTGATGTGCTGCGCATGAGCTACGACGAACCGTTCATTCGTATGTCGGATGAGATAAGCGCGTCGTTCGATGACCTCCGTGAGTTTATGTTCAAAAGGGTATACCTCAATAAAACAGCGAAAGCTGAGGAGGAAAAGGCGAACCACGTCGTGCGTGCGCTTTTTAAGTACTATAGTGAGCACATCGACAAGCTGCCCGAAGAGTTTAAGATGTATATCGATGAAGATGGAGAAGAAAGAATAGTTGCCGACTATATCGCCTGCATGACTGACAGATATGCCGTCAACGACTATGTGCGTATATTTGTTCCGAAGGACTGGGTATAAATTCGCAGCGCATTTTGTCGATTTTTTGCAGGAAAAATGAAGAACGCGGCGAATAAACAAAAATCGGAAAGGAGCTGTTTGGATGGCGCTGTTCCCGGAAGCATGGATGGACGAGCTGCTTAGCAAAAATGACATCGCCTCCGTAGTGGCGGAGTATGTTGAGCTTACGCCTAAGGGCAGGCGGCTATGGGGCTGCTGCCCGTTCCACAGCGAAAAGACGCCTTCCTTTTCGGTTTCCGCTGATAAGCAGATGTACTACTGCTTCGGCTGCCATGCAGGCGGCGGGGTCGTTCAGTTCATCAAGGAGATGGAGAAACTGAACTATCCGGAAGCGGTCGCGTTTCTGGCAAGACGCGTGAATATGGAGCTCCCGAGTGAAATAAATGATGAGCAGCTTCGCCGTGAACGTGCTCTAAAGGAGCGCTTGTATAACGCTTGTCGAGATGCAGCGATGTTCTATCATAAGCAGCTTATGGGTGACAATGGTGTGAAAGCGCGCGAATATCTTGCCAAGCGCGGCATAGACCGGGCAGCGGTGACAAGATTCGGCATAGGCTATGCACCTGAAGGATGGGAAGACCTCAAAAAGCATATGCTCGAAAAGGGCTACAGAGAGGACGAACTTATATCTGCAGGACTTGCCGTAAAGGGGAAAAGCGGACGTGTGTACGACGCATACCGCGCGCGCGTGATATTCCCGATAATCGCCGCAAACGAGCGTGTGGTCGCGTTTGGCGCAAGGACGATGATTGCGGACGAAACACCAAAGTACATCAATACGGGGGATACTCCGATATACTCAAAGCGTGCCAATCTCTATGCCATAAACCTGCTCAAAGGCAAGAAAATCGACGACATAATAATGGTAGAGGGCTACATGGACGCAATCAGATTGCATTCCGCCGGCATAGACAATGCGGTTGCGTCACTCGGCACGGCGCTTACCGCAAAACAGGCTAAGCTCATAAAACGCTATGTATCAAAGGCGTTTATAGCTTACGATGGTGACAGCGCAGGAAGGAATGCGACGCTTAGAGGGCTTGATATACTTGCGGCGGAGGGAATAGACGTCAAGGTAATAACGATACCCGACGATATGGATCCCGACGATTTTGTCAAAAAATATGGGGCGGAAGCATTCTTGAAGCTGAAAGATTCGGCGAGGACGCTCGAAATGTTTAAGCTTGACTTTATGAGCCAAAGCTATGACCTCATGACTGATGACGGACGCGAGAAATATGCCGAGAGCGCATGCAATTATATTGCCAAGCTCAAGCCTGTAATACAGAGGCGCTACTGTAAATATGTAGCCGAAAAGACGGGAATATCGCTTGAAGCTATCGTAAAGCAGTGCGAACTGGATTCAAAAGACGACAATGCGAATAGCTTTGCACTCACACGGAATAATAGAGATAAAAAATCACCGAATGAGCTGCCGGAGCGGGAAAAGTGCGAATTGACGATACTTGCGTGCGCTTTGATGGGCAAAGACGTGTTTGTGAGGATACGAAAGCACCCGGATTTCTCTGTAGAAAACGTGTTCGGTAATGAAGGCATAAAGGGATGCTATAAAGCGATTGCAGAATGCTATGAGCGCGGAGAAACGCCGAATATTGGCGCAATACTTGCCGCAATGCCCGGTGATGAGCAGATGCTCACTCCGGCGCTTATTGAGCAGGAGAGTATAACGGACGGATATGTCACCGCCGCGGACTGCATTGAACGGATAACTGTTATCGACTTGAAGAACAAGCTGCAATCCGTTGCAAACGGCATGAAGAACGCGAGCGGCGATAAGCGTATGAGGCTTAGCGACGAGTACGCCGCGCTCATTAAAGAACTAAAACAACGAAATAAATCATAAAGGATGGTCTCTCATGGAAGAAAAGGAATCTCGAACGGCAAAGGTTGACGAGCTGATCGAGAAAGGTAAGCAAAAGGGAGTTTTGACCTACAAAGAGGTAATGGATACGCTCGAGGAGGTCGAGCTTGATTCTGAGCACATTGAGGGTGTTTACGACAAACTTGAGGCGCTTAACATCGATGTAGTGGAGGACAACGCTGCGGAAACGGAAACCGTAGAGGATATGACAGAAATCGAGACGCAGATAGCTGCTGCGGAAGGTATCAGCGTAGACGATCCGGTTCGTATGTATCTTAAGGAGATAGGTAAGGTTCCGCTTCTAACAGCGCAGCAGGAAATTGAGATAGCCAAACGCATGGCTAATAACGATGAGGATGCGAAGCAGCAGCTTGCCGAAGCTAATCTCAGACTGGTTGTCAGCGTCGCCAAAAAATATGTTGGAAAGGGTCTTTTGTTCTTAGACCTTATTCAGGAGGGAAATCTCGGGCTCATAAAGGCCGTCGAAAAATTCGATTATAGGAAGGGCTACAAATTTTCGACGTATGCTACATGGTGGATAAGGCAGGCCATAACACGTGCGATAGCCGATCAGGCACGCACTATAAGGATACCCGTGCACATGGTGGAAACCATCAACAAGCTCATACGCTGCCAGCGTCAGCTTACACAGGAGCTTGGCAGAGAGCCGCGCCCCGAAGAGCTCGCGAAGGAGCTCGGAATGACGGTAGAAAAGGTACGCGAGATAAAAAAGATAGCGCAGGAACCCGTATCGCTCGAGACGCCTATAGGCGAGGAGGATGACAGCCATCTGGGTGACTTTATACCGGACGACGAAGCGCCGGCACCCGCAGAGATAGCTTCGTTTACACTTCTGCGCGAACAGCTTCTTGAAGTGCTCGACACGCTTACACCTCGCGAGGAAATGGTGCTTAGGCTTAGGTTTGGCCTTGACGACGGAAAGACGCGCACTCTCGAGGAGGTTGGCAAGGAGTTTAACGTGACGCGCGAACGCATACGCCAAATTGAGGCAAAAGCGCTCAGGAAGCTTCGTCACCCCAGCAGAAGCAAGAAGCTGCGCGATTTTCTTGATTGATTATGACATGCTGCGCAAGGTTATTGAAATAATAAGCGGCTGTAAAGCCGCCTTTTTATTTCATAATCAATGCCGCGGCTCCTTTGGTGCGCCGAGCTTTTCAACGTCACGGCCCATTCGTATAAATCTGAACATTCTGTCAGCGGCGTCATCGAACAGACGTATGTAATCTGCCTGCGCCTGCTCGGCGGTCATAGGGGAGTTGACGAGTGTCATCACGCCGGCATTGCCTAAAGAATATATCTCTTCGGCGCCTTCGCCCATGCAGCCTGCAAGGATAGCTACGGGTATGTTACGCTTCCGGCAGCGTTTCATTACGCCTGCGACAGCCTTCCCGTATCGAGCTGTTTGGGCGTCAAGGCGACCTTCCCCGGTTATAACGAGTGAGACGCCTTTGAGCAGCGTTTCAAAACGCACTGCGTCAAGAAGCGCATCGATTCCGCTTTTTAGCTCTGCACCGAGTATTATGTTGAGCATTGCGCCGAGGCCTCCGGCAGCGCCCGAACCGTTGACATGGTTGGCATCTACGCCGAAGGTTTCCTTTAGTACGCTGCGGTAGTTTTCCATGCCGCGCTCAAGCTCCGATATCTGCTCTGCGGAAGCGCCCTTTTGCGGGGCGTAAACACGCGTTGCGCCGTTTTCACCGGTGAGGGGATTGCTGACGTCGCAGAATGCGGATAGCTTAACGTTTTTAAGCCGCGGATGAAGAAGCTCCGTATCGATTTTTTTGATTTTAATAAGGTTCTCGCCGCAGCCGCTAAGCTCATTGCCGTTTCCATCGTAGAACTTCACTCCAAGGGCAATTGCACAGCCCATTCCTCCGTCGTTGGTCGCGCTTCCGCCGAGACCGACGATGACTTCGGCAACGCCTTCGTCGAGCGCCCGTCGTATCAGCTCGCCTGTTCCGAGACTTGAAGCCCTCATTATATCAAGCTCATCTTTATTTATGCGCGTCAAACCCGAAGCCTGGGCCGTTTCGATGACGGCGGTTTTGCCGTATATCACGCCGTATGCGGCTTTGATTCGTCTGCCGAGCGGGTCGCTTGCGTCGCAGATTCGATAAACTCCGTTCGCAGCCGTAACGAACGCCTCAACAGTGCCCTCGCCACCGTCTGCAATGGGCACGTTTACGACTTTTACACCGGGAAAGTTTCGTCTTGCGGCCATCGTGATGCGCTTTATCGCGTCCTTTGACGATATTGTTCCTTTAAACGAATCGGGCGCAAGCAGTATTTTTATGCCGCGTCCTACCGGACGTTTTTTGCCGTGCCTTTTAGGAACGCTGAGGGAATACATGTCGTGGTCGCCGTTTTTCATCGTGCCGTCCGCTTTTACTTCTCCAAAATAAAGAAGCCCTTCCATGTCAGCGAGCCGGTTATTTTCAATATAGGGCAGCGTAGAAGCAAGATACATGTTTATGCCGGCATCGTTATCAAGCTTCTCATATATCTTGCGCATTTCTTTGAGGCTGCCGCCCATTATTACGACCGTGTATATGTTCTGCCCTGCAGCCTTGTCGGAGTTTGATATGCCGCCGTAAACACTAAGCCCTTTAAGCTCCGATACGGTAAGCACGGAAAACACCTCTTCGAGCATATAACGCGCTGAGGTGTCGTCAACAGCGTCCGACATCAGGTCAAATCTTATTCCCAAACCAAACCGCTTAAGTTCCATAATTCCCCCAAAAGTGTTTTACAATGTTCTGAATTTGAATTCGCCGTTATCAACGTACATCTCAACCTTGTCGCCGAGCTTAACCTCGCCCGAAAGAATAGCTTCGCTCAGGCTGTCCTCAAGCTGGTGCTGAATGGCGCGTCTCAGCGGCCTTGCGCCGTATTGAATATCGAAGCCTTCATCGGCGAGCATGTGCGCTGCATCATTTGTGACAGTAAGCTCGATATTGCGCTCTCTCAGACGCATTATGACGCTGTTGAGCATAAGCTTGACTATCTGCATGGTTTGTTCGCGTTCGAGGGTATGGAATATTATTATTTCATCAATTCTGTTTAAGAATTCTATCCTGAATGCTTTTTTGAGCTCGCTCATCATGTTTTCTTTCATGCTCTCATAAGAGAAAACGGATCTGTCAGAGCCGAAACCGACAACATTGCCCGTTTGGAGCTTTGACGCGCCAAGATTTGAAGTCATGATGATTATGGTGTTGCGAAAGTCGACGGTCCTGCCTTTTGAATCGGTAAGTCTGCCGTCCTCGAGCACCTGAAGCAGTATGTTGAACACGTCAGCGTGAGCTTTTTCGATTTCGTCGAACAGAATAACACAGTAAGGCTTGCGGCGCACGCGTTCTGTCAACTGACCGCCGTCGTCATATCCGACGTAACCGGGCGGCGAGCCTATCAGCTTTGCGACCGAATGCGGCTCCATATATTCCGACATATCGAGGCGTATCATCGCGTTTTCATCTGAGAACATGGCTTCTGCAAGAGCGCGTGAAAGCTCTGTTTTGCCCACGCCCGTAGGCCCGAGAAACAGGTATGAGCCGATGGGGCGCTGTGGGTCTTTAAGACCGGCACGAGCTCTTCTTATTGCGCGTGAAACGGCGGACACGGCTTCGTCCTGACCCACGACGCGTTCATGGAGCAGAGCCTCAAGACCTAATAGCTTTTCGCTCTCGTCTTGCGTGAGCTGCTTAACGGGTATGCCGGTCCACGAATTTACTACCTGAGCTATATCGTCTTCGCAAACCGTGCAGCGGCTGTCATCGCGGGAGCTTTCCCAATCGTTGCGCCGCCTGTCGATGCCTGCGCGAAGATGTTGTTCTTCGTCGCGCAAAGCAGCCGCACGCTCATAGTTTTGGTTATTGACAGCCTCTTCCTTTTCTTTAAGAAGCGATTGAAGCCTTGCCTCCATCTGCTTCATATCGGAGGGCGTGTCATATTCGCGCAGTCTGACGCGGCTTGCGGCCTCGTCCATAAGGTCGATGGCCTTATCGGGCAAGAATCTGTCGGGAATATAACGGCTTGAAAGCTCCACGGCTGCGTTTATGGCCTCATCGGTTATGCGGGCATTGTGATGAGCCTCGTACCTGTCACGGAGTCCGAGAAGTATTTGCACCGCCTGTTCCTTTGTGGGTTCGCCGACGGTAACGGGCTGAAAGCGACGCTCGAGAGCGGCGTCCTTTTCAATATAGCGTCGGTATTCGTCGGGCGTCGTTGCTCCTATGACCTGTATCTCGCCGCGAGCGAGCGCCGGCTTCAGTATGTTGGAGGCGTCAACGCTGCCTTCGGATGCGCCTGCGCCAACTATGGTATGCAGCTCGTCTATGAAAAGTATTGTGCTCTTTGTTTCGTTAAGCTCATTGATGACGCTTTTTATGCGCTCCTCAAATTCGCCCCTGTATTTTGTGCCCGCAAGCATGGCGCCAAGGTCGAGAGACACGAGGCGTTTGCCGCTGAGAAGCTCAGGAATATCTCCCGATATTATCCTTTGTGCCAATCCTTCAATTATGGCGCTTTTTCCTACGCCGGGATCGCCTATGAGCACGGGATTATTCTTTGTGCGGCGGCTGAGTATCTGGACGATTCGCTGTATCTCGTTTTGCCGTCCTATTACGGGGTCAAGCTCGCCGAGTTCGGCAAGCCTTGTTATATCCTTACTGTACATGTCGAGAGTCGACGTTTCGGATTCGCCTGTTTTGCGCTCGTTAAAAGCCGGCGTCTTAAGCTCGCCCGACGTTGATTGAACAACGGCCTTGCGAAGCATGTTCAAGTCGACGCCGAGCTCCGACAGCACGCGCGCTGCCGCGCAGCCACGCTCATTGATTATGGCAAGCAATATGTGTTCAGTGCCGATATAGCTGTTTTTCAGCTCTTTTGCTTCGTAGAGGCTCATTTCAAGTATTTTCTTTGTGCTCGGAGTGTAGCCGAAGCTGTCGGTGAACTGCCTGACTGACGCGTTCGGGATGAGCGAAACGGCGTTCATTACATCGCTTTCGGTCACGCCGAAGCGCATGAGCGCTTTAGCGGCTGCGCCGTCGCGTTCACACAAAAGACCCGCGAGCAGGTGTTCACTGCCAACGTAGTTATGGTTCAACTTTTTGGCGCACTCCTGCGCAAGCACCATCGCCCTGCGTGCGCCTTCTGTAAATCTATCAAAAATGCTCATTGTTTTCCTCCGAAATCAATATGCCTTCAAAATATCGTTTGCGCGTTTTGCGCGGATAGCAAGCTCCGCTTCGCTGTTGAGCGCCGTGCCGTTCACACCCTCGAGTGACATGCCGCATTCCTCGAGAAGCTTATCCGACGCCTCCTGCGTAACGTCGAGTATACCAAGGCTTGCGCCGAACTTGATGTTTGACACATGCTGCACGAGTTCGTTGAAAGAAAGCCTGTGCGCGTATCTGCAGACACCAAACGAGCGCGAGCACATATCTGCAAGCTCATTCGGATTTTTTGTGTTCACAGCCTCGCGTATATGCATTTCCTGCTCTGCAAGCTGGCTGACGATATCTGTTTGGGCCTTGATTATCTCCTGCTCCGTCAGTCCGAGCGTATATTGGTTTGAAACTCTGAATATGCTCCCGAGTGTCTGCGCTCCGTCGCCGTAAATACCCTCGACGGTACATCCGAGCTTTGTCAAACTCATTATCAGATGTTCCGTCTGTTTTGTCAGCGACACGCCTGCGAGGTGTATTGCGGCGGAAGCCTTGAGACCGGTGCCGACGTTGGACGGAGACGCTGTTAAATAGCCAAGCTGGGGGTCAAACGAGAACTCGATTGATTTTTCGAGTATATCTTGTATGCCGCATGCAGTGGCGTAAAGCGCTTCAAGCTCAAAATTGCGGGAGGAGCACTGTATCGACACATGATCTTCGGCGTTGAGCGTTATCACGGTTCCGATGTTTTTGGCAATCAGAACCGATGCGAGCTTGCTTTTAAGCAGCTCCGTACCGCATCCAAAGCGTTCGATAAGAGCGACTTTTTTTCGCTCGTCAAGCGAATCTGCGGGTAAAAAATCGAAGTTGTCGAAGCCGCCAAATGCATCAAACACGGCCTTTTGGACGTGCTCGGCGTTTCCTTTGTTCATTTTGTTCGGGAACGGAATCCCTTTTATGTTGCGCGACAGCTTTATTCCGCTGCCCATCACGATGCCGTTATTGTTCATTTGTATCGACCTCCTGCGTTGCGGTAAGCGCCTTTATTTTGTCGCGCAGCTCGGCAGCGAGCTCGTACTGCTCGTTGTTTACGGCTTCGGCAAGATCGTTGCGCAGCTTTTTAAGCTCGTAAAGCTTAGTTGCTTCTGAGCAAGATGAAATATGGCCGCGGTGCTCTATGCGTCCGCCCTGCAGGCGCTTTATTATGGGCATGAGCTCGTCGCGCATATCCGTATAGCACGATTCGCATCCCAAAATTCCCGTGCGTTTAAATTCGCGTATTGTCGTTCCGCATCCGCATTCGGCGTCGTCGAATTCAGGCTGTAAATACTGTGTCATAATGTCGGGCATTACGGGTACCTTCAAAGCCCCGAGACCTATTTCTTTGGCGCATTTCGCGCAAAAGTGCTGTTCGGTTCTTTTTCCGTTTATTATCATAACGCGATGAATAATCGCTTCGTTTTGTCCACATATCTCGCAAAGCATTTTATACTCACCTCCGCGTGAATAGTTTTTTATGATTATATCATTTTAATTCATTCTGATAAATACGGCTTTATGTCTATAAGGTGAAAAGATGACGAAGTTTTGTTTTTATGCATTATTTGTATACAGAAATTATGGTATTATAAATAAAACAAAGCGGAGGTGTTGAAGGTGAAAAAGAGCCGTATGCGCATTGAGTCGTCTGCTGTCGGCGAAACCATAAGCGTTGTTTTATGGGAATGCGAAAATCCAAGGGGTGTGGTGCAGATAGTTCACGGGATGAGTGAGCATATCGAGCGATACGATGATTTTGCGTCTTTTTTGACGGATAACGGATATTGTGTTATCGGTCATGACCATTTGGGGCACGGCAGCACCATGCGCGACGCAAAGCACGAAGGTTTTTTTGCCGAGGCGAACGGTTGGGACAGACTTGTTGAGGATGTGAAGCGCGTGCATGATGTGGCGGAGGAAAAGTTTGGAAAAGTTCCGTACATTGTTTTTGGGCACAGCATGGGTTCGTTCGTTGCGCGGACATACGCTTCGCGCTGCGGCGATGCGAATGCGTTTGTGTTTTCGGGTACGGCGGGCAGGAATCCTGCGCTTCCGATAGCAAAGATTCTTGTAAAGTCACAAATAAGGAAACATGGCCTATACGCGAAGGGAGATTTTTTGAACGGGATGGCGTTCGGTTCATACTGTAAACGGATAAAAGATTCAAAAAGTCCGTACGCCTGGCTGTCGCGCGATAAGGAAGCGGTCGAAAAATACGAAAACGACCCGCTCTGCGGCTTTGTATTCACAAACGCGGGATTTCGCGATCTTTTTGACGGTATTGGAGAAATCAGCGCAAAAGAATGGGCGGGCAAGGTCCCGAATGTGCCTATACTGTTAATAGCAGGAACAGGTGACCCTGTCGGAAACTATGGGAAAGGCGTTAAAGAGGTGTCGAAAAAGCTCAAAAACACAGGACATGATGTTACCTTGAAGCTTTATGATAAAGCGCGCCACGAAGTAATTAACGAGATAAACCGGCAAGAAGTATTTACAGACGTATTGAACTTCATTGAAGGTATAGGCTGATGCATTGCGACTGGCATGAGCTTTATGCAAAAGCGCATATATGCCAATTATGCGGTCTTTGTACAACGCGCACAAATGTCGTAATAGGCGATGGGAATCCAAGGGCGCGCATAATGCTTGTGGGCGAAGGGCCGGGGCGAGATGAAGACGCGCAGGGTATTCCTTTTGTCGGCGCTGCCGGGAAGCTGCTTAATAAGATGCTTGCGGCAATCAATTTTACGCGCGACGATGTTTATATAGCGAATATAGTGAAGTGCCGTCCACCCAATAACAGGACGCCTACCGATGAAGAAGCGATTGCGTGCCTGCCTTACCTGCGCGAGCAGTTTGTCCTTGTTCGTCCGCAGATAATCGTATGCCTCGGCGCTACGGCAGCGAGGTACATATGCGGCCCTCAAATGCGCATAACAAGGGACAGGGGAAAGTGGATATACAAAAGCGGAGTACATATAATCGCGACGTATCATCCTGCGGCGCTTCTCAGAGACGAATCGAAAAAGCGCGACGCATGGACGGATATGAAGTCGATACGCGCAAAGCATGATGAAATATGCTCAAAAAATGCTATTCAGGCATCGATGGCAGACGACAAAGTATAGATGCCTGTATAGGAGTTTTACGCTGCCGCGATATGAATGCGGTTGACAATTTGCGGGTAAAAGGATAACATATGTTATAGTTTGTCGAAAAAACCGGGGCTGATAAGGGGCCGCAGCCACTTATGTTCAATCCGGCTCTGGCAACGTGTGCGTCAGAACGGAAGAAAACCCGTAAAAACTCGAAAGTGGCATTTTGCCACTTTTTCGACAGCCTCATATGCTATATTGGTTCGAATCCTGACGAATATGCGTTCAAGGCCTTACGGAAAGCACGCGTATGCGGAACGGACGCAGTATTCGAATGATTCGGCCGATATTAGTGGATTGCTAAGGAATGAAATGAAGTTTTCGGTTATCGTGCCGGTATACAATGCCGAATCAACCTTAACACGCTGCCTTGACAGCTTGCTTGAACAAGAGTTTTCTTCGTTCGAGCTGCTTCTTATAAACGACGGATCGACTGACGGCAGCGGACGCATCTGCAAGGAATATGCTGCAAAACACAACGAAATAGTCTATTTCGAACAACCGAACAGAGGCGCCTCTGCGGCAAGAAATCTCGGGCTCGACAACGCGAAAGGCCGTTATATAGTCTTTGTTGACAGCGACGACTATGTTCTCGACGGCTATTTTGAAACACTTGAGCGCTATCTCAACGAAAAATGCCAACTGCTGATTTTTGAGAGCGAGTTTGAGGGAGCGAACCTGAAAAGCAAATGCAGGCAGACGCTGCGCGGTACGGCAGATCGCAACGAGACGGTCAGATTTCTTGTTAAAGCGCTCAGAAAGCAGCAATTGAACGCCGTCTGGAATAAAGTGTACTTAAACGATATTATAAAAAAAACGCACCTGCGTTTTGATGAAAGGCTGAGAATAGGCGAGGACAAGGTGTTTGTGGTGCGCTATTGCCAAGAGGTATCATGCCTTTTGACAATAAAAGACGCGCTTTACGTTATGACTTTTGATTCGGCGGAGTCACTTACAAGAAAGCCGCGGGAGGACCTTACGGACAACATTTTGCTCGAGCACAGGCTTATATTTGAAACGATAGATAATTCGGAGCTTTCAGATAATCAAAAGAGTGCGTACATGGCTGCTGCGGAGTATTCCTTTTGGCGCAGCGCATACACTGTTGCCGCGTCGTTGAGAAGAACGCAGCATACCGGAAAAGAACGATCTGCGTTGACGGGCGACATATGCAAAATGTATGCGGCGGAAGGAAAAGAGCGGAAGCACACGCTTAAAAGCCGTGTCTTGTCGATACCTGTAGTTCATGAAATGACACGATTTATAGACTGCATGATGACCGTTTGCTGCAAAATAAACTACAGATAGCTAAAAGGAAGTGCAATATGGAAGAGAGCGAAAAAACGCGCGGGTTCGTTACGATAGCCACCGGCAAAGAGATGTATTATCGAATGGCGCAAAGGCTTTTATGGTCATATCGCATGTTTGCCGAACAGCCTATGAAGTTTGCACTTGTGTGCGACCGCGAGAACAAGTATACGGAAGAGTTCGATGAAGTAATAATCATAGACAATCCCGCGCGAAGCTACATGGATAAGCTTCGTCTTTACGAAGTGATGCCGTTTGACGAAACGATATATATTGAGGCCGACTGCCTTATATATGATGATATAAATCGCTGGTGGGGAATATTCGAAAACGGCAGCGATTTTGCTCCGTTTGGCTGTATATGGAACGACTTGACCGTTGCAAAGGGATGGTATATACCAAGCGGAATGAAGGAGTTCGAATCGGATATCGAATACGTCATAAGCATGAATGGCGGCGTATACTTTATGCGCAAAACTCAGACGTGCGAAAGGGTGTTTGAGGTTGCAAAGTATTGTACAGAACACTACGGCGACTACGCGTTCCGCATATTCAAGGAGCCGGCGGATGAGCCTGTATTCGCGCTCGGGATGGCTGTAAATAAGTGCCGTCCGGCAGATTACGACGAGATGCTTATATCTCCGAACTCAAGGCTTCTTGATGCGGACATCTCAAAGGGCAGGGCGCGATTTACGCGCGGCGGAAAAACGCTTGATTACAGAATAATACATTGGGGAAGCTATAATACGGAGCTCGCAAGATATCGATATGAAGCCGAACGGCTCGAACGCGCCGTTAAGGGCAAAACGGACGGAATAATATATAAGCTTTTCTACGAGAAAGGGCTGAGATATCCGTTCCTCTGCATTGGAAACGCTGCGGCGCTTGCTCGCAGGGTAAAGAGGAAACTCTGCAAAATGATTCGTTCGGCACGCCGCTGAAAAAACACTTGAGCAGATGATAAATCAAAATGAAAACTGTTGCAATATGCGAACCGAATATGGTATAATCCGCACGAATACAATGCTTTGAGTGGGAAAAGCCCTGTTATACGCGCCGAAAGAGAGGCTCGACGTAGGCTGAAAGCGAGCCGCGCTAAGACTTGGCAGCGTTCTCCCATGAAGCAGCGTCGGTGAAGCCATTATTTTCGGTGTGTAGTCGGCGTCGGGTCAAGCCCGATACAGCTTGATAGAGGTTTCGCCGCGGCGAAATGAATTTGGGTGGTACCACGAGATCTAAGCGCGCTCGTCCCTTGGGGATGAATGCGCTTTTATTTATTTTTGGAGGTGCTGGATAAATGATCCACAGTCTTGAGGAAATCAAGAAAAACATGCTAATAAAGCTTGACACTATCGAAAACGGAGCGGAGCTTGAAGAATGGTATGTATCCGTTCTCGGGAGGAGCGGTTCGCTTACATCGATACTGCGCGGAATGGCCGGTCTGTCTAAGGAGGAGCGCGCCGCGATGGGTAAAAGCGCGAACCTCGTAAAGCAGGAGCTTGAAGCACGATTTGCTGAGCGCAAGGCGAAAGTTGATGAATACATGCAGGAGATGCGCTTTAAGAAGGAAGCGATTGATGTAACGGAGCCGGGTAAGCGCGACGTCCCGCTCGGCAGACTTCATCCGCTTACGCAGGTTTATCGCGAGATAAGAGACGCGCTTGTCGGTATGGGATTTACAACGTTTGATGGGCCCGAAATAGAATATGATGATTATAACTTTACAAAGCTGAATCTCCCGAAGGACCACCCTGCGAGAGATATGCAGGATACGTTTTATATAAACGAAAACGTGGTTCTCCGTACGCACACGACTCCTTGCGAGGCGCGGGCCCTAATGACACTTGAACCGCCGTTCAGGCTTGCGATACCGGGAAGGGTATTCAGGGTGGACGAGGTTGACGCGAGTCACAGCCCTGTGTTTATGCAGCTTGAAGGGCTTGTAGTGGACAAAAACATTTCGTTTGGGGATCTGAAGGGAACTGTTTCGGCGTTCATAAACGCCGTGTTCGGAAGCGAAGTAAAAACACGCTTCAGGCCGAGCTACTTTCCGTTTACGGAACCGTCGGCAGAGGTGGACATGTCCTGCACGATTTGCGGCGGCAAGGGATGCAGGGTATGCAAAGGAACCGGATGGCTTGAGATACTCGGCTGCGGTATAACAAACCCGCACGAGCTTGAGAACTGCGGGCTTGATCCGAAAGAATGGAATGCTTTTGCGTTCGGCGTAGGCGTTGATAGGGTGGCAAGCCTCAAATACGGCATATCAGATATAAGGCTCCAGTACGAAAATGACGCACGCTTCCTGAAGCAGTTCTGATAAGGAGGTACAAACGATATGAAATTACCGCTTAAATGGTTGAAAGAATATGTTGACTACAATGTAACGAACGAGGAGTTCGTCGAGCTTTTGATGAAGCGAGGCTTTGAGACGGCAGAGGTGGCCGACGAAATGCCGGGCATAAAGAACGTTGTCGTTTGCACGATAAAATCAATAATACCTCATCCCGACGCAAAAAAGCTCAGAATATGCTCGGTTGACATAGGCGAGAAATTGCCCCTTCAAATCGTTACAAATTCGCAGCGCGTGTTTGAGGGCGCACAGGTACCCGTAGCGCTTTGCGGGGCGACGCTTGCGGACGGAATGGAAATAAGGCCGACTTCGCTGCGCGGCGTAGAAAGCTTTGGCATGTTCTGCGGCGGTCGTGAGCTCGGACTTACCGACGCCGATTATCCCGGGGCGGGAATTGACGAAGTGCTTGTATTCAATGAGCCTCATATAAACGGTCAGCGCGTACAGGAGGCATTCGATCTCGATTCGGTTATTTTTGATATTGAGCTTACGCCGAACAGAGCCGATTGCCAGAGTATAATCGGCATGTGTCGTGAAGCGGCGTCGGCGCTCGGTCAGGAATTCAAAGAGCCGTCGATAAGAGAAATCGAGGGCGAAGGCAGCATAGACGAGCTTGCCGCCGTGACAGTCGAGAATAACGAGCTTTGCCCGCGGTACTGCGCAAGGGTTATGACGGATATAAAGATAGAGCCGTCGCCCGCCTGGATGCAGAAGCGCTTGAGGAGCGTAGGCTTGAGACCGATAAACAACATAGTGGATATCACAAACTATGTGCTTATCGAGTACGGTCATCCCATGCATGCGTTCGATCTTGCGTGCGTAAAGGATGGACACATTGTGGTAAGAAATGCTCATGAGGGAGAAAAGGTTAGAACGCTTGACGGAGCGCTCCGCGACGTTACGGACGATATGCTCCTTATAGCGGATCCCGAGAAGGGCGTAGGCATTGCGGGCGTAATGGGCGGCGAAAACTCAGAAATAACGAACGAAACGAGAACGGTGCTGTTTGAATCTGCGGTATTCAAGGGCAGCAATATCCGCTCGACGTCGCGAAAGCTCAGGCATTCGACGGACGCTTCGGCGCGCTTCTCAAAGGGGGTTGAGCCTGTGAACGCGATGCTTGCGCTTAAGCGTGCAATAGAGCTTGTAGACGAGCTTGGCGCGGGCAAGGTTGTAGGCGGAACGATTGATGTTTGCAGCGCCGATATTTCTCAGCGCGTTATTAACGTCGACTGGCGTCATGTCAACAAAATAATCAACCTTGACCTTACGCCTGAAAAAATGCTTCAGATGCTTGGAACGATAGGCATTTGCGGAACCTTGAACGGCGAAAGGCTGAAGATTGGTGTGCCGCATTTCAGGACAGATATCGAGAGCGGCATAGAGGCTGACTGGGACATAGCCGAGGAAATTGCACGTCTATACGGCTATGAACCTATAAAACCGACGCTTATGCGCGGCGAAACATTTGTGGGCAAGGTGGGACCGCTTTTCGCGTTTGAAGACAAGATTAAGGATCTGCTCGTATCCTTGGGTGCATATGAAATGTACAGCTACAATTTCACGAGTCCGCAGGACGTTGCGGCGCTCAGACTCGATGAGAACGACGAAAGGCGCAGGAACGTAAAAATACTTAATCCGTTCGGCGAAGAACAGAGCCTTATGCGTACGACACTTATAAGCGGAATACTGAAAGCTCTTGCGCTTAACCTTAACAAAAAGACGGGCCACGGCAGGTTCTTTGAGGTAGGCAATATCCATATAGACAACGAGATACTGCCCGAGCAGCGTAAAATGATAGGTATAGCGTACTTTGGCGAAAAAGAGGATTTCTTCACGCTCAAAGGTACTGTCGAGACACTTATGGAACGCGTGGGCATAAGAAACGTGTCATATGCTGCGGGCGGCGGAGAATACTTCCAGCCGGGGCAAAAGGCGGTAGTACTGTCGGACGGCGAAGTCATAGGCGAAATGGGCGCGATACATCCAAACCTTTTGAAGTATTTCGGCATTCCCGTTAAGGCGTATGTCGCGGAGCTCAATTTTGACAGGATAGCGAAGCTCAAAAACGAGCGCAGAACATATGCACCGATACCGCGCTACCCCGTTGTCTCAAGGGATATAGCCATAGTTGTTGATGAAGATGTTTTGGCGGCCGATGTTGCAAATACGATAGCGCATACGGAGGCGAACGTTTTAATTGAAAACGTTGAGCTCTTCGACATATATCGCGGTGCTGGAATAGCCATAGGCAAAAAGAGCATGGCGTATTCGTTTACGCTCCGTGCGGAGGATCATACGCTGTCCGACGATGAGATAACTGCGGCGGTGAACGCGATAATAGACGGACTTTCAAAGGAGCTTGGAGCAAAGCTTAGATAAATAAAAAGATTAGAAGCAAGGCGCTGACGCAGAGATGCGTCTGCGCCTTTTTTGAGTAATATTTACATACAATACGGCGCGCGTTTAGGGCATACTAAACCGTAAATGAGGTGCGTTTTATGAGTATAGAAGCATTGATGCTTGTATGCACGGCGATATTGACGGCGTTTGGTGTGCTTGATTCTGCGCTTCGAAGCTTCAAAATGTCACGGTTCGCCGTAATTATGTTTTCGCTGACGATGCTTGCGCTAAAGCAGTTTACGCTGTCGCCGGTTCACGAGGTAACCATAAACATGGCTGCGGCGGTTATGCCGTTTTTGTTCTTGTGCCGCGAAAAACCGAAAGCGTTTTTTCTGAGGGGGTTCTTTACGGTTGTGTACGTTGCGGGACTTGCGGGAGTCAGACGTATAGGCATTGGCGTCAGCGAACAAATATGGATAGCGGTGGCGGCATCAATTGCCGCGGCATCGTTTAATATGAAAATTAGGGCGGGTCTTCTTACGGCGTCGTGCGCCCCGCTTTTTGCGTCGATGGCCGTCAGCTGCGCAGAGCTTGTTTCGAGCGGCTATACTACTCTTGAGTTCGGAACGGTTGAAATTGAGCTTCAACTTACGGGGATTATATCGGTATTTTTGTTTACCCGGATGCGCGCGCTTATTGTGCGCTTAAAAACAGCGCGCGTATGAACGACGCATGAATTGATTTTGCACGTTGTAAACAAGCTGTCATTATAAATTGTACATGCTCATATCTATAGTTTAGAAAACATTTGAGGTGATTGAGATGAGTGCACACGATTCGCGCGGAGAGATATACGGAATGCTGCCCGAGAGTTTTTCGCGGCTGCGCGATCTTGTGCGCCGAGACGATCTTGAGGAGATACGCATACGCGTCGGCAAAAATGTTCAGCTTGTCTATTCCGACGGAGATGAGCTTGTGCGCGACATGGTTGCGGGCAAGAGCGATGTGGCGCGACTTGTTGAAAATATTTGCCGCCATTCAATTTATGCGTTTGAAAAAGAGCTTTCGCAGGGATACATAACCGTCGAAGGAAGCCGGGTGGGAATAAGCGGGAACATGGTGTACGACGTTGCGTCCCGACGATGGCGCTTCAGCGACATATCGGGCTGCAATATAAGGATTGTGCGTGAATGCGAAGGCTCGTCCAGATGGCTTGTTGACGCAATGATTCGTGGGGCAAACATAGCCTCAACGCTTATTGTTTCGGAACCGGGCGTCGGAAAAACCACAGCGCTCAGGGATATAGCGCGAATTGTTTCGAACGGTGAATGCGTGATAGCGCCCAAAAAGGTATTTATAGCAGATGAACGCAACGAGATAACGGCAAGCGTGCGGGGCGTACCTCGCCTTAATGTTGGCGTGCGTACGGATGTTATTGCGTGCTGCGATAAGTCATATGCAATGATGGCGGCGATACGCGCGCTTTCGCCGAATGTGATTATCACCGACGAAATCGGCACCGATGACGACGCGCGGGCGATATGCGAGGCTGTCAACTGTGGCGTGTCGGTGATAGCGTCAGCGCACGGCGACTGTGCGGAAAGCGTGATGAGGCGGCCGTCGCTGAAGCGGCTCGTATCTGATGGGGCTTTTGAGTCGCTGATAGTTATAGGACGGCGTAACGGAATGTTTTACGCAAAACAGTCGCACCGCTTCGATAAGGAAAACGCGATGAAGGCGGTGGGCAGACTTGCTTAAATGCATTGGAGCGGCGATGGCGTTTTGCCTTTCGACGGCCATAGGCATAATGCTTTGCGAACGGGAAAAAGCGAGGCTTAAAACTCTTGGGGAGCTTTGCGACGATATGAACGCAGTTCGCTTCAAGCTGCGCTATGCCGCCGTTCCGCTCGGCGAGCTTCTTGAAGGGATGGGGAGCGAAAGCACGAAGCAGCTATGGGCAGCGATGCGCGAAGGAATATGCGGCGGACGCTCAGCGGCTGAGTCCTGGGACGAACTGCAAAAGTGCGGCGAGGCGTACGCTTGCATAAACGGACTGAATGCGGATGAAAAATCGATTGTCGGCGAATTTATGTGCGGGCTCGGCACAAGCGATAAGGATACGCAGCTCGACCGTGCCGAAATAAGCATAAACAAGCTGCGCGAACATATACGGACGGTGACGCCGCAGATAAACACATCGGGTAAGCTGTACGTTTCGCTTGGGATAACGCTCGGCCTTGCGGGTGCGCTGATGCTTATATGAAAGCTTTGGGAGATGTTTTGCGATGGGAATAGAGATTGTTCTTAAAATAGCGGGCATAGGCATACTCGTTGCGGTCGCATGCCAGCTTTTGAAGCAGACGGGACGCGACGATATAGCGATGATAACGGCGCTTGCGGGGCTCGTGATAGCGTTGATGCTTGTGATAAACCAGATAAGTGCGCTTTTTGACAGCGTGTCGCGTATATTCGGGCTGTATTGAGGCTGAATATGAGCATATTTAAGCTTCTTGCAGTGACTCTCATATCAGTGGTGCTTACGGTTGTGGTAAAAACGTATAGGCCCGAAATGGCCGTGCAGACGAGTATAGCTGCGGGGGCAACCGTGCTTTTAATGCTTGTAGGCCAAATTACGGGGGTATTAAACATGATTACGGATGCGGTGCGGAGCTACGGTTTGAATGAGGAATATTTTACGGTGGCGCTCAAGACGGCCGGTATAGCCTATCTTGCACAGCTTGCATCGCAGACGTGTATGGATGCAGGCGAAAGCGCCCTTGCAGCGAAGGTAGAACTGGGAGGACGGATAATGATACTTGCGCTTGCCGCGCCGGTGGCGTTCAAAATACTTGACCTTGCAATAGAGGCGTTTCAGATAAGATGAACTGTGCAAGGAGAGTGCTCTTAGCGGCAATAATTATGATTTCCGTGTTTTTTTTACCGGCCAGTACGGCGGCTGCACCCGAAAACGATGAGGAGAGCATTGAGGAGCAGCTTAAGGAGCAGCTTCAAACCTACGATATGTCACAGTGGGACGCAGTGTTAAGCAGCGAAACGTCGGGTGTGCTGCCGACAGAATATTCAAGCGTTTCGGATATGGTCGAGGGCATAGCGCTCGGAGACATGCCGCTCGACGCGCAAGGTGTGTTCGATACTGTCAAATTTGGATTAAAAGCGGAGCTTAAGTCGAATACGGGCATATTTCTTACGGTAATGGCAGCATGTATCGTCAGCGGCCTCATTGAAGTGATGATAAATGCAAAGGGTATGAGCGGCATAAAGGAGACGGCGGGATTCGTCTGCTATGGCATGGCTGTGAGCACAGCCGTATATGCTCTTGGCAGGATGGTAACCGTCGCGCGCGATACGGTGACAAGGATAGCGGAAATAACGGAGACGGTTTCGCCGACGCTTATATTGATGCTTAGCGCGTCGGGAAACATAGCTGTGTCGAGCGCCGTTAGTCCATTGCTTGCGTTCCTGTCGTCGACGGTGATAAAAATCATCGAAATGCTGATATTGCCTATTATTCTCATGGGCGGCGTGCTTGCCGTGATAAGCAATATGACGGAGAGGCCACAGCTTGGTGAGCTTTATAATTTAAGCAAAACGGCATCAAAATGGGCGCTTGGGTTTATATTCACGATCTATATTGGCATAACAGTGTTTACGGGGATATCGGCGGCGTCGACGGGCGGGCTTTCTGCGCGAACTGCAAAGTTTGCAATAGACAAATTTGTGCCCGTAATAGGCGGTATGGTTTCCGGCACGGTAGACACGGTGCTGTTATGCAGCACGGTTATCAAGAATGCTTCGGGCTTGAGCGCCGTGCTGCTCGTGCTCGGCGCTGCTGCCGTGCCTGTGCTGAAGCTTACGGGAACGATATTCACGCTCCGCATATGCGCTGCGGCGTGTCAGCCCATGTGCGATTCGCGGATAGTTAAAATGCTTGCATCTACGGCCGATGTATCTACATACATGCTTGCGTCTGTAGTCGGCGTAGGACTTATGTTCATAATAACGGCAGGCATTATTATTGGTACCGGTAACATATATATATACGGGTGACAGCGAAATGGTAGCGATATTCGAACATGTCGCAAGGATAGCTTCGGCGGCGGTTATTGCGATGCTCGTACGGCTCATGCTGCCTGACGGCAAGCTGAAGACGGATGCGGAACGGACTGTAGGGCTCGTAACGATGCTCACTATAGTCGAACCGCTGATTAAGTTTATTACGCAAGGGTGAGGCAATGGAGGGCAAAAGGTTTAAGATATTCGACTCGCTCGTAAAACGAATGCGAAAAAATAAGAAGCTTGAGATAGGCGTGTATGCGGCGATAGCTATCGCGGTGGCGCTCATCTATATTACATCGGCGGCGCCCAAGACGTCGAAAACGGACGATAAGACGAAAACGGCGCCAACGAACACGGAGTATGCTGTAAGCGAACGCGAGCTTGAGCGAAGACTTGAGAGCATACTTTCGAGCATAAGCGGTGCGGGAAACGTGCGCGTAATGATAACGTATGACACAACGTCGCAGATGGTACCGGCGCTTAGCACGGATACGCAAAAAAACGGTTCCGAGAGCAACGACGGACTTAATTCATATTCGCAGGCGGAGTCGTCATCTCCGGCAACGGTATCGGGGAGCGGCGGCAACTCTCCCATAATTATAACGGAAATACTTCCGAAAATAAGGGGTGTCATCGTTATTGCGGAGGGCGCGGCCGATATATCGATAAGGCTTAACTTGCAATATGCCGTTCAAACCGTGCTCGGAATCGATGCTTCGTGCGTCGAAGTGTTTGAGATGGGAGTAAATTCAAAATAAATTGAGGAGGAGTATTATGAAGAACAAGAAAAAGACCATAGGGGTCATGATTGTAGTTGCGGCGCTGCTTGCCGGGGCCATTCTTTTGAATATCAAGCTCAACAAGTCATCGCAGACTCAAAGCTCCGTTGACGACGGCGAAAACGTGGGGACGACATATTCGAATAAAGTCGATAATTCGCTCGGATATGGCGTCGGCGCCGATTATTTTGCAAGCTTCAGAACGACCCGCGAAAGCACGCGCGATAAGGAAATTGAGTATCTTAACGCGATAATCCACAACGAAAGCACCGACGCCGAGACGCTTGCCGACGCGCAGAAGCAGCTTCTTGAGATAGTGGACTGCATGGAGAAGGAGCTCACCATAGAGAATCTCATTAAGGCGAAGGGCTTTGACGATGCGGCAGTAACGTTTCATTACGGCTCTGTTAATGTCGTTGTAGACTGCACGGAGCTTACTAACGAGCAGGTGGCGCAGATACTTGACATCGTTACGCGCGAAACGGGCGAACCTGCGGCAAATATCAAGATAAGCCCGAGCAAAAAGTGACCGTCTAACGGATAAAAGATAAGAATTGTTGTGCAAACGATTGCATACATGCTTTTTTTTGATATAATGACTATATGAAGGTTGTTTACAACCCCTCATGTAATCATACAGCAGGAGGATATAGCAATGACGGCTGAAAATGAAATCGTGACCGAATGCATGCAAAACGAAGGCGGCAAGATCATTTTTGCCCCCGAAGTTGTCGCAACAATCGCAGGAGTTGCTGCTGCCGATATCAAGGGAATAACCTCAATGAGCGGCAACGTAGTCGAGGGATTCACCGAGATGTTCGGAAAAAAGAATCTCACAAAGGGCGTAAAGGTTGAAATAGCTGAAGATATCGTATGCGTGGACCTTAACGTTGTCGTAGAATACGGCTATCGTATCCATGAAGTTTGCGCAAAGGTTCAGAGCGAAGTCAAAAATGCCATAGAGACGATGACCGGCCTCAGAGTAGCACAGGTCAATGTCGCCGTTCAGAGCATAAGCTTTGCAAAGACAGAGCCTGCGGTAGCGGCTGAACCTGCCGATGAGCAGGAATAAACACGCACGATACAAAGATTAGGTACGTTGGGCGCAGTTTTGCGCCTGACGCGCTTAAAATGCAAAGGAGAAACAAATGAAGATCACTGTATTCGACAGAATACTCACGGTACTTCTTTCGTTGGTGCTTCTGGCGGCTTCTGTGATGCTGATAGCGTATGCGGCTAATCTTATTTCGCTGGAGTCGATTTATGCCGCTGTCACGCTTGTGTTCGGAAACACGAGCCTTAAGCCGATGCTGATAATCGGCGCGGTGGGCGCGCTGCTTCTGATAATCGCAATACGACTTATTGTTGCGTGCTGCTCGGGCAAGCGCACTCCTCCCGTACCCACTTCGGTGCTTGTAAGGACGAGCGAATATGGTATGACCAATATCACCCTTGCGGCTATTGACAGCATGGTTCAGCGTTGCTGCAGAACGATGCAGCAGATAAAGGACTGCACAACGAGCGTTCTGCCGTCGGGTTCCGGCATAAGTGTTGCGCTCAGGCTTGTGCTTATGCCCGATGTCGCTGTTCCGGAATTTAGCGAAGCTCTGCAAAAAAACGTAAAGGATACCGTCGAGGGACTGGCGGGCGTTGAGATAAATAACGTCAGCGTACTTATTGTTGAGCCGCCGAAGCAGAATGTTCGGAATGCTTCTGCACAGTAACGGGTGAACGCCATGGCATTTATTGACTTTGTCAAAAAGAACAAATGGTGCATAACGCTTGTAGCAATAGGCGTTATTACGATACTTCTTATATTCACCATTAATTTTTGGCGCACGCTGCTTATAGGCGTTGTTGTTGCTTTGTGCTTTTTTTTCGGCAGAATGCTTGATAAAAATGGCAAAGAAGGCGTCAAGGATTTCTTTGATGCTTTGTTTAAGAAGCGGCAGTAACCCCGGCGAATAACGAAAGAGGAAAAAATGAGCAGAAAAACAGCACGCGAAGTGGCAATGAAGCTTGCTTTTGCGCGTTTATTCGGTTGCGAGGATACATATGGGGCTGTGCTTGACAAATCGGGAATAACGGAAACTCCAAAGCCCGATGACGTCAAGTTTGCCGACGAATTACTTTGCGGTGTAGAAGAAAAGAAGGAAGAGATAGACGGCCTTATATCAGAGTTTGCGGTAGATTGGACGATAGAGCGCATGCCGAAGGTCGATCTTTCGATACTCAGGATTGCCGTTTATGAAATAATGTACAGGTGCGACATACCTGACAGCGTATCAATAAACGAGGCGGTCGAGCTTGCGAAAACGTTTGGCGGAGATCATTCGCCGTCGTTTATCAACGGTATACTCGGCGCCGTTTCCCGCAAGAAAGTCAGCGAGTGAGCGCCCTGTGGAGCGGGTTATTGGAATAAACAGAAGAATTACGCATGCGAGCAGCTGCAACTGCCGGTTCGATTTATCATTGTTGTTAGATTGCACCGGTTTTTATTGCGCTGCAGCGACTAAATGATATGAGCGTATATACGCTGAGCGTTTCACAACTGAATGAATACGTGTCAAAGCTTTTGAGGCGCGATGTTCTCCTGCGGGACTTGGGCGTGAGGGGCGAGATATCGGACTTAAAGCGTCATCCGTCGGGGCATGTTTACTTTACGCTGAAGGACGAAGGCGCACTTTTGCGATGTGTGATGTTTAAGCCGGACACGCTCAATCTGACTTTCAGGCCGGAAAACGGCATGCTCGTTACGGCATACGGATATGCGGGTGTTTATCCGGCAGGCGGCCAATATCAGCTTTATGTGCGAAATGTCGAGAAACAGAATAGTGAAGGAGAGCTTTTTAAGCGGTTCTGTGAGCTTAAAGAGAAGCTGAAGGCCGAAGGCCTTTTCGATGAAAAACATAAAAAGCCGCTTCCGACGCTCCCGAGACGGATAGGTGTGGTTACATCAGAGACGGGCGCTGTTTTTCACGATATAATGAATGTGACGAGGCGAAGATTCCCAAACATGGGCATCACGCTTTGTCCTGCGCGCGTTCAGGGCGAAGGCGCTGCGGAGGAGATTGCGCGTGCGATACGATATATGGATGAAAAACGTCTTGCGGATGTTATCATAGTCGGCCGCGGAGGCGGAAGCATGGACGACCTTTGGGCGTTTAATGAGGAGACGGTTGCACGCGCCGTATATGACTGCGCGACACCGATTATCAGCGCTGTCGGCCACGAGACGGATTTCACAATATGTGATTTTGTTGCGGATGTGCGCGCTTCGACGCCCTCAATGGCGGCAGAGCTGTGCGTGCCGATGCGCAGAGATCTTGATGAACGCATTGCTGCGCTTGCGAGTCTGCTCGGTGAATATGCGGCACGCAGGATAAGCACGGAGCGATTGAAGCTCGATGTGATGATGCGGTCTGACGGAGCGGCGCGAGTCAGGTACATAATCGATGCGCAGCGCCAGAGGACTGCCGATATGTTTGAGCAGATTGCGACTGCTGTTCAGCGAAAGGCAGAGAATGCGCGCGCGGAGAAGGTGTATGCCGATGATGTGCTGAAAGCTTTTGATCCGCGAGGCGTCCTTAAAAGGGGATATGCCGTCGTAAAACGGGATGGAAGCATATGCAGCGGGGTGAAAGCAATAAGTACAGGCGACAGCATAACGGTCGTAATGAACGACGGGAGTGTCGGAGTAAATGTTACGGAGGTAAACAAAAATGGCGCGTAAAAAGCTTACTTACGAGGAAGCGGCGGCAGAGCTTAAAAGAATAACCGATGCGCTTGCCAAGGGGGACACGCCGCTTGACGAAACCGTGAGGCTTTATGAAAAGGGCATGGAGCTGTCAAAGCTCTGCACGGGACTTCTTGACGAATATGACGGCCGCATTAAGAAAGTCAGCGCAAAACTTGAGAAGGAAAGCGCAGCAGAGGCGGATGAGGATGAACCTGAACAGCAAGATTAAGGAATATGCGTCCGTTACGGAGGACGCGATAAAGCGTTATATAAACGGCATGGAAGGCAATGAAACGCTGAAAAAAGCCATGCTTTACAGCGTTACGGCGGGTGGAAAGAGGCTCAGATCGTCTATGGTGCTTGCGGCGTGCGAGATGCTCGGCGGAAAGATAGAGGAAGCTCTGCCGCTTGCATGCGCCTTGGAAACAATACATACATATTCGCTTATTCACGATGATTTGCCTGCCCTTGACAATGATGACCTTCGCCGAGGCAAGCCGTCTAACCACAAAGTATTCGGTGAAGCGATGGCGATACTGGCAGGCGATGGACTACTTTCTACGGCGTTTGAGATGATGGTTGAAGGCTATGTGAAATGCGGAATAGACCATGACGGATATGTTAAGGCGATGCGGTATATAGCGCGCGCGATAGGAGCGAGAGGCATGGTAAGCGGACAGGCCTGCGATATCGAAAACGAGACGAATCAGGTGTTTACCGAAGAAATGCTGCAGCATATACACAGTAACAAGACGGGTGCGCTTATAAAGGCATCGGTTGTTTCCGGAGCGCTTGCCGCGAATGCAAAAGACTCGGATGTTGCTGCGCTCGAGGAGTTCGGAGAACAATACGGGCTGCTTTTCCAGATAACCGACGACATACTCGATTTCGAGGGGGATGAAGCGGTGCTCGGCAAGAGCATCGGTAAGGACAGCAAGAGCAATAAGCTTACATATGTGACACTGTTTGGTGCAGCGCGTGCGCATGAGCTTGCAGGTATTGCGGCAGAAAATGCAAAGAAAGCCGTGTCGCGTATCGATGGCAGCGAGTTCTTCGCGGAGCTTGTTGACCATACCATAGGACGCAACAGATAATCGGTTCCCGGGGGGGTCGAATGAGGAACTATCCTATTCTTGAAAAAATCAACTCTCTTGAAGACTTCAAAGCTTTGGACGAGAAAGAGCTGAAGCCGCTTGCAGAGGAGATACGGGGCTTTGTTATCGATTCGGTGGCAAAGAACGGTGGGCACCTCGCGTCAAATCTCGGTGCGGTAGAGCTTACCATGGCGCTTCATCGCGTGTTTTCGTCTCCGAATGATAAGCTCATATTCGATGTCGGCCATCAAGGGTATGTTCACAAGCTGCTTACGGGCAGAAGAAACGATTTTGATAATTTGCGCCATTCGGGCGGAGCAAGCGGATTTTTAAAATACGAAGAAAGCGAGCATGACGCATTTAATGCCGGACACGCAAGCACCTCGATATCAGCGGCGGTAGGTATACTCAGGGCAAATAAGATTTTGCATAAAAGCGGGTGTGCCGTTGCGGTGATAGGCGACGGGGCGCTTACGGGTGGAATGGCATTTGAGGCGCTCAACGATGCCGGAAGAAGCAGACTTCCACTGATAATTGTGCTGAACGACAACGGGATGGCTATATCGGGCAATGTCGGTGCGATGAACAGCCATTTGAACAATATAAGGTCGAGCAGGGGATATCAGCAGCTCAAGCGCAGCACTCTAAAAGCGCTTGAGCGAACGAAGCGCGGCAGGGCGTTTGCGGGAAAGCTTGAAAGGCTGAAGAACAGAATAAAATACTTCTTGCTGCCCAACAACATTTTGTTTGAGACAATGGGATTTACATATCTCGGCCCCGTTAAAGGACACGATATAGCGGCGCTCGAAAATATGTTCAAGCGTGCGAAGCTTATTGAGCGACCTGTCATAATCCATGCAATAACGAAAAAAGGGAAGGGCTACTCATATGCCGAAAGGAATCCCGAAAAGTTCCACGGAATAGCGCCTTTCGACCCTTGTACGGGCGAACTTAAGAAAAAAGCGAACGATAATAACTCGAAAATATTCGGTAGCGAGCTTGTGCGCCTTGCGCGCGGCGATGACAGAATATGCGCCATAACGGCTGCAATGCCTACGGGAACCGGGCTCGTGACATTTTCGCGTGAGCTGCCGTCGCGCTTTTTTGACGTCGGGATAGCTGAACAGCACGCCGTCACAATGGCAGCGGGAATGGCAGTCCAAGGCGCATGCCCCGTGGTTGCCATATATTCGACATTTCTCCAGAGAGCTTACGATCAGATACTTCATGACGTATGTCTTCAAAAGCTTCATGTTGTGTTTGCCATAGACAGGGCAGGTCTCGTGGGCGAGGACGGCGAAACGCATCAGGGAGCATACGACATAGCCTACATGATGCATATGCCTTATATGACGATAATGTCTCCCGCATCAACCAAAGAATTGAAGCAGATGCTTGCGATGGCTGTATCCGCGCAGGGACCTGTTGCGATAAGATACAATCGCGGCAGACTTTCGGATGAGGATATGGGGGGAGATGCGAAATTTGGAGAATGGGCGCTGCTAAGGCCTTTGAAGCATGTCAATTTGATAGCTACGGGCAGGCTTGTCGAGACTGCGCTTAAAGCGGCGGACGGACTTGACGCGGGCGTTGTTAATGCGCGTTTCATAAAGCCGATTGATGAAAAGATGTTTGCCGCCGTTGCGGGAGCTTCAAAGTGCATAATCACCGTTGAGGACGGAATAAAATGCAGCGGATTCGGTATGAGCATTGCTCAAAGGCTGTGCGGGAAAAACACAAGCGTTATAAACCTGGGAATCGGTGAAATCCCCGTTTCTCACGCATCGCTCAAGGAACAGGACGAGCAATGCGGGTTGGACGTGAATTCTATAAGAAGAATTATAATCGAGGAGCTTTCAAGGTATGAGTTTTGAAACGGTGCGCGCCGATGTGCGCCTTACGGAGTTAGGGCTTGCGCCGACGCGTGAAAAAGCGCGCTCGCTGATAATGGCGGGCGTCGTATATAAAAACGGCATAAAACTCGAGAAAGCGGGAGCGCAAGTCAAGCCAAGCGATGTTTTGAGCGTGACAGACAACGCCTTGCCGTTCGTAAGCCGCGGAGGATTGAAGCTTTTGAAGGCTATAGAGAAATACGAACTGAAACTCGATGGGGAGACGGCTATTGATATAGGCGCGTCAACGGGCGGATTTACCGACTGTATGCTTCAGCATGGAGCGCAAAAGGTGTATTCTGTCGACGTTGGATACGGACAGCTCGATTGGAAACTCCGAAACGATGAGCGAGTGGTTGTAATGGAGCGCACAAATGCAAGAACGATAACGCCTGATATGTTTGGCGAAGAAATATCGTTTGCATCGATAGACGTATCCTTCATATCGGTGCGTCTCATACTTCCTGCGCTGCATGGCTGCCTGAACGACGGTGCGACGGCGGTTGTACTTGTGAAGCCACAGTTCGAAGCGGGCAGGGAAAAGGTTGGCAAAAATGGCGTTGTCAGAGAAAAAGAAACCCATCGGGAGGTTTTTAAAACGGTGGCAGAATTTGCACAAAACAACGGATTTGCGGTGAAGGAGCTCGATTTTTCGCCAATAACGGGTCCTAAGGGCAACAGGGAGTTCCTGCTCATACTAAAGAAAACAGACAATGCGACTGAAAAAATGCCTCGGGATTTACTTGAAAGCAAAATAAGAAACGTCGTCGACGAAGCGCACGAAACGCTCGGGAGGGAAGAAGAATGATTGGGAGAATAAGCGTTTTTGTGAATCCGTATAAGGAAGAAGCGTATACCGTTGCAAAGCACATTATAAGTATTTGTGAACATAAAGATATTGCGTGCAGCGTCGCACACAATGCAGATGATTTATCGAGCTGTGAGCTTATTGCGGCTATCGGCGGCGACGGAACGCTTCTAAGGACGGCTGAACGCGCGGCGATACTAGATATTCCCGTTCTTGGCGTAAATCTTGGAAGGATAGGCTTTTTGAGCGAAGTAGCCCCTGATGAATTTAAGAACGCTCTTGAAATGATTGATAGGGGAGACTATAAAGTACAGAATTTGATGATGCTGGAATGCTATGTAAATTCGCGGCGCATAGCGGCAGCTCTCAACGACGTAATCGTTTATAAGCCGAAGTTTTTTGAAATCGCTTATTTCAATGTTTCTACAAACGAGGGACCTATAGGCGAAGTGTATGCGGATGGTGTCATCGCAAGCACTCCTACCGGCTCTACGGCATACTCGATTTCTGTCGGCGGACCGATAGTAGACGAACGCCTTGAGGCGATAACGCTCGTCCCGATATGTTCGCATTCGCTTACAGCGCGTCCGTGCGTACTTCCGCCGTATGAGGATGTTTATGTAAAAATGTTAGGAGACGGACTGCTTTCAGTCGATGGGATCCATGAGATGCAGCTGCATGAAGGAGATAAAGTAACGATAAAAAAGGCGCCTTTCCCCACTAAGATGCTGCGCCTGACACCAAGAAATCCATATTCGCTTGTGAGGGAAAAGCTGCTGTAAAGTATTCGCAACATGATTTAAGCGCCTTCGATATAATAGAAGCATGAGCCTAGTGGAGGAAGCACATTTTTGGGAAATATCCCGAATAAAAGCTTTATGTGTAAATATGCATAAAGTATTGACGAAATTGAAAAATCAAAGTATAATATATTCACCGTAGACAGTAGCTAAATAAAAAGGGGAGATTAAACTATGGAGTTGAAGAAAATTGCCGACGAGATGCAGCCTCGGACGATGGCGGCGCGCGATTGGGTTTTTCAAGTTATCAGAACAGCCATTGTGAGGGGGGTTTTGCCCGGAGGTATGCCTCTTAGGCAGGATGAGATTTCGGCAGCGCTCAGCGTAAGCCACATTCCTGTGCGTGAAGCTTTCAGACAGCTTGAGGCGCAGGGCCTCGTCAGGATTTATCCTAACAGGGGTGCTGTTGTTACGAAACTCTCAAAGGAAGAGATAGCAAACATTATGGATACGCGAATAATGCTTGAGTTGGGAGCTATAAGGGCCGCATTGCCCCATATAACGCCCGAAACGCTTAACGAGGCGCAGTCCATAATCGATAAGTCCGTGGTGGAGAGCGATCAGCATAAGCTGGAGGATCTTAACCTCCAGTTCCATATGACTCTGTATGCGCCTTCCAACAATGCCGTTCTTTTGCAGCTTATCGACCAGCTTCACGCAAATGTTGACAGATATATCCGCCAGTTCTATACGATTACGGACAGGCAGGAGAAATCTGTCACAGACCACAGGAAAATTATCGAGGCTTGCAGAAAAAAAGATATCGTGCTTGTAGACGCAGTGCTTCGAACGCATCTTGAGACGGCGCGTTCATTGCTGATGGATCTTCCGAATCTTTAATATTGATTTTAACACCAACGGATGTCCTTTTGGGCGTCCGTTTGATGTATATGGGAAACCGAATGAAAAAGATGCTTTTATCATGCACCGCTCATTTTGCTTGCATAGTCATGTGCGTTATGTTGCTTGCAGGCTGCTTTTTGAGCGGTTGTACGATTTCCGCCAAAAAAAGGGCTGAGATGCGGATAGGGCTTGTTGTCGAAGGGAAAAGCGGCGACGGCGGTGTATATGATGCTGCGCGCAGCGGATTGAAAGGGATAGAAACGCGCTACGGTGTCAAAACAGCCGAATATGAATGCTGTAATGATACAGAAGCGTTGGCAGAAAAAATTAAAACGGCGGCGGAAGAGAGCGATGTAGTATTTGTTGTCGGAAATAACGCCTCTTTAACAGCGTTGGACGCCGCATCGAACTACGGCAGTGTAAAATTCATCTGTTATATTGACAACATCCCTGAGCGCTCAATACCGCAGAATGTGCATCTTATTGCTTTTTGCTTCGACAAAGCGATGTTTATCGGCGGGTATATCGCGGCAAGCATGACGCAAACAGGCATAATAGGCGGTTTGACTGAGCAATCATTTTCGGATGAGCTCATGACATATTTTAATGCCGGGGCGGTATATGTGCGTGAAAACATCGAATCGGTATCTTTCAAATATGAAAGTACCGATGGGCGGAAAAGAATAAAGGAGAAGGCGTACGATGTGTTCGACAGCGGTGCGGATGTGGTGCTCACTACAGTATCGAACGATAACTCATTGAGAGCAGCTGCTCGCGAAACGAGGAACTTCCTGATTGAGATAGATTATATGAAAAATGTCTATAGCAGCGATGAACTGTTATGCAGGATAGTGTTCGATATTGAGCAGTCAATAATTGACACGGCGGCGCTTTTATTTACGTCATCCGATTGGGAAGGCGGTTTAAGCAGCAAGCTTGATATGTCTACCGAGTATTTGATAATAGATTACACAGCGGCTGTGAGCAAATTCTATATTTCAGACGAGCTTAGGCAGGAGATAGATAAGGTGATTCTTGACGTTAATGACGGCAGCATAAGGATAGAGCCTCAAGGCGAGGCGTAGAGCCGATAAGAATCAGCTCTTACGCTCCGGAAATACGGCTACGGTTTTGCCGTCAAGCACAACACGAATGGTGCCGCATTTGTCGGTTCGGTAAAGCTTAAGAGCGTAATCCTTCATGAGCTTAAGCGTTTCCCTGTGCGGATGACCGTAGCTGTTATCTTTGCCGAGCATGGCTATAGCCACAGACGGATTTACGGCGGTTAAGAAATCGACGCTCGTAGAAGTAGAAGAGCCGTGATGCCCCAGCTTTAATATGTCCGCAGTAAAGTAGTCGGTTGGGAGCCTGTCGAGCATGATACGCTCAGACTCTTTTTCGCAGTCGCCTGTAAGCATCAAAGCAGTACCGGCAAACTTTATGCGCATAACGACGCTATAGCAGTTTAGATTGCTGTATTCTATGTCGGAAAAAGGCGAAAGTATGCGAACCTCAACGTCGCTATCCCAACTTACTTTAGATTTCGTGCTCGCATCCGCAGCGATAACATTCACTTCCTTTTCTTCGAGAGCGGATATCATAGCTTCAAATGCTGATGAAGTGTTTTCAATGGCGGGCATATAAAACTTGCCGATTTTGTAGTTATCTATTACTTTTGCCATTCCGCCTATATGATCGCTGTGAGGATGCGTTGCAACGACCACGTCAAGCCTTTCCACGTTTTGCGATTTAAGGAATTCTTCTACAGCGGGAAAGCTTGAGAGTTCTCCGCAATCCACAAGCATTGTTTTACCGTTCGGCGAGCGAAGAAATATGCAGTCGCCTTGCCCAACATCGACGAAAAACGCCTCGAGCGTTTTTGCGGATTCATTTTCGGAAGATGGGGATGCATTGGGCGTGTACAGTATAGCATCGGGCGAATTGCCTATGAATGGGGAAACGATTTCGGCCGGATGACCTATAATGGCTTCGTACAGCGAGTTAAATTGATTCGGTGCGACAATGCTGAACACAAGCGCGGCAAGAACAATTATTCCGATTAGAATAGCTGAAACCTTGCTGCTTTTGTGCGAAGCCATCTTATCATTCCTATGCGCTTTGTGTTTGTTGTCGACGTTTTTCATATACACCTCTGAATTGTTTGGGAAATTGCAGCAGAAAGGCTATGCCGCCTTATCATGCACGGTTCCCCATGCCTGTGACCAGTTGCCCTTTTTGTAGCGCAGCAGGCAGAGAAGGCCGCGCACTACGAGGTCGGATACCATCGCTATCCATGCACCAAAAAGCCCGAGGCCAAATATGTGCGATAGTATATATGCCAACCCGAGCCTCACACCCCACATGCCTGTAAGACCGATGATGAAGGGCCATTTTGTATCGCCCGCGCCGCGAAGGACACCTGATACGACGTTGGCGAGAGCGAAAAAGGGTTGGGCAAATGCTTCGATTCTAAGAACGCGCCCACCAAGGGATATCACTTCGGGATCCTTGCTGAATATAGATATCAGGTCTTCCGAAAAAACATAAAGTACCACGCCCATCATCGACATGAATAAGACTCCGCCAAATATACACAGCCTGCTGAGCTTCTTGGCAAGATGCTGGTTTTGAGCTCCGAGCGACTGCGAAACGAGCGTGGTGGCGGCTGCAGAAAAGCCAAATGCCGGAAGATATGTGAGAGACTCGGCGGTAATTGCGAGCTGATGCGCGACGAGGCTTGCCGTTCCGAGACCGGTGACTATTGCTGTCATGACTATTTGGCCGCCCGAAAGCGCAAAGCGTTCACCCGCTACCGGGTATGCCAAACGGAACATGCTTTTCCATACGGCGGCATCAAATCCGAATTTGTCTTTAATGCTGATGCGCATATCGGTATTTCGACGAAAAAGAGAAATGACCAATATCGTTGCGGACACAAACAGAGAGGCAACCGTGGCAACGGCGGCGCCGCTTACACCCCACCCTGCACCCCATGCTGTAAAGCTGAACGACACATGGCGGTTTATAAGCGGTATCGCGAAGTCGATCATTATCGGGCGAGTTTCAAATATAAGAAAGAAGTTTAGCACAACGTTTATGAGATTTGCTCCCAAGTTTGCAAACATTGGCGTTTTTGTATCGCCGGAACAACGGATTATATTTGCGGCAAGGTTTATTGCGACGTTGAAGAAATAACCTCCGCCGATTATTGCAAGATACGTTGACGCGCTGCGGTGAATGGCGGGATCGGCTTTGAGAATACGGGGCAGGAACGGAGCGACAACTTCAACGATGCAAACTATAGCGACGCCAAATACGAGCATCGCGAGCATCGCCTGCCGTATTACGTTGCGTGCTGCGTTATGATCGCCCGCGCCTATGTTGCGGCCGACGAGTACGGAAAAGCCTGTGCCAAGAGCACCGCAGATTCCGTTTATAAGCCACGTCGTAGATGCACTTATCGTTACGGCGGCGGTTGCATTTGTGCCGAGTGAGCCGACCATAGCCGTGTCAACATATTGCACGGCGGTGAGCAGAAGCTGTTCGAGCACGGTCGGCCATGCAAGATACCATATTATTTTTAACGGCGAAATGCTTTCGTCGAGCAAGTTAAGTTTTTTTCGCATGGAGTCCTAAAAAATCATATTTTTACGAGCAGCGTGCCTTCTTGAACTCGGCCGCTGTGAAACGATGGTTGTCAGAGTGCATATTTATCAAAACACTACCGCTAGAAGCATTTTGAAGCGTTCTTCACCGAAGACGGCGTGCGGAACATTTTGAGGCATAACTATGGTTTCGCCCTGACGCAGATGATGCTCAACGCCGCCGATTGTGAAACGTCCTACGCCGTCGAGCACGGTCACCATAGCATCGCCTCCGGATGAATGTGTGCTTATCTCTTCGCCCTTTTCGAAAGCAAAAAGCGTTATGCTCACATGCTCGTTTTGAGCAAGCGTCTTGCTTACAATCTGGCCGTCGCAATAGTTGATTTCGTCCTTGAGAATGAGCGTTTCGCCCTTATTTATATTCTTGATGCCCATTAGCCTTACCCTCCTCGGAATATTTAGTCCATTATATCACGAATTGTTCGGGCGAGTCAAAGCATTCCGGACTGTCGAAAAAGTGGCGGTTGAGAGTATCATTAAATGCAGAAGAAACCGTTATGGTTTTTCCTGCATTATTTTTTATCCGAAGGCAGGCGGAAGGAGACTAAAACATTGAACGAATACAGTTATTTGACGTTGGAACAGCGCCGCGAGATCGAAAGAATGTATGCAGAGGGTGAACGCATTGTTGACATTGCCGCCCGTCTGAAAAGGAGCGCCGCCGCTATCTACGAAGAGTTGAAGCGCGGCTATACGGGAGAGTTTGACGGCTACGCCCGCCCGAAGTACAGCGCCGATCTTGCACAAGCGACGGTGCAAGAGAATTTCCGACGCAGAGGAAACCGACGCGCGGCAAACTGTTAAAAACCGAAAGGAGCTATTCAATATGACAGACACTTTAATTCTTTTCAAGCCGCTGGCAGAGTTTGGCGAAGCATTGAAGAAGGAATGCCCGAACAACGATTGCGTTATTTACCGCAATGTTTATGAACGGTATTGCGAGGAATACGCGGACTATAACCGGATCAAAGAAGCGTTCGCGGACCTATCCGAAGCGACGGTGCGGGCGCTTGAACACGCGATCCGGACAAGCGAAAAAGAGCTTTACGCAATGTGGTTTGAAAATTACGCCGTTTTGAAACAGCGCGCCGCGCTGGGCATGGCTTACGGAAACGCGAAACCAAAGTGGGCGACACAGGACGATAGAACAGTATTTGACGCTATCACGATTGAAGAATAACGCAGGAAAGGAGCTATTCGGAATGAGTACAACACGATACAAAATCCGTTTATGGGAAT
>OLNZ01000036.1_pt1 | contig 149060 bp, 207 predicted proteins | sample 1672981 | NCBI WGS metagenome assembly OLNZ01 (sample SAMEA3136743, study PRJEB25190) | human gut metagenome | biome: human gut; feature: human-associated habitat; material: faeces | place: Austria | collected 2013 | reverse complement strand
GCAGCTGCCGCACCTCGCTCGCCGTATCGGCACTTAGAATTATGCGGTATTGCCTTTATATATAAGTAGTCTGTACAGGTACAGAACGGTAAGGACATACGACTTTTATTTTAGCACGATTTCCAGGGATTGTAAAGAAAAATGCCCGCGGTGCCGGGTTACAAAAAATAAATCCCCGCCCTGAGGGATGGGCGGGGATTTACAAGAAAGGAGGAGAAGAACACATGAAAATGTGATAAAGCTATTTGACTTGGGGTTCATTTAGCTTGCAACTAAATTGTAACTGTTTTGTCACCGAATGTCAATAGCAAATTGTAAATCTTTTGTCATTTTTCAATTTGTTCACATTTGCACGGAGTCTGTTTGCTACGTGAATAAAAAATGTGCGTAAATACGTAGATAATAAAATCGGACAAATTTCACGAAACTCAAATAACCAAACAACAAAAATTTTATTACACCACACTTACACCAATTTGAAAAGAGCCTTGGATATGACAAACCAAAAAACATAGACGAGCTTATCATCGCGATGGTAGGTTCGTCTATTTTTTCTGGTTGCCAGCTAAAAAATAGGGATAGCCTCTCATCAAGGTCATCCCTATTATTTTTGCGTTTTCTTTCAGCAGCGTTCACGCCACCTATTCGGCTTGTGGTATCCGCATAACCCACGGCCTGGCTCCACAATCGACTGTCACCGACCCAGCACACTGCTTCACAGCCTTGCAGTTTTGGCAGGCTCTGCAACCTCTATCATCTGTTGAACAAATACTCTTGAATATCATTGAACGCACTTTGCATCTGCTCGACATTGTTGCCATTAAGCGCATGGCCCAGCAAAGCAAAGTTTGCCCGCAGCAGCATATTCATACTGTTTTCCTGCGCGTCAAGCCGTGCTTTGTCTCGCTTGAACAGATCCATGTACTGACTATCCTTGCTTGCAAGCAAATCTTTAACAGCATCAACTTCACCAGACATCTTTGTGATTTTTTCTTCCATGGCCTCGATCTTCACATCCTGCTCATGGTTCGGTTTCTTCAGAAAAGTGTTGAACTTCACTAGCACAGCGATAGCAGCGCCGATACCGGCAATCGCGCCGCACACGCTCAGGATCCATGTGACAGCGTCGGCCAATGTAAAAGCAAATTCAGGATTCGGCATCACTGCTCACCTGCCCCTCGTGAGCAGAATCGGCCTCGCCTCGTTTCATCGCATCATAAGCCGCCTGGGCAATACTGCGTGCCTGCTCCTCTGTAATTTTAAGTCCAGCCTGTTTGGCAAGCTCCATAATAAACTCAGCGGCCTTTTTGTTCTTTTCCTCACCAGTCATGTCATCCATGTACTGCTTAATATAGCGGCACGCAGCCTCTCCCCATTTCATCAGCAAAGGATAAGACTCCAGCATAGTAAGCGCACTATTGATAACGTCAGCAGCTTGAGGAAAAACATACTTGCCAAGCAGAAAAAAGCAAACGCTGGCAAGTCCTATAACAATATAGAAAATCCCCTGTTCCATACCTTACTCCTCCATATCATTCGGATGCATGACGCCATCGGTATCGTCTCCCAGCTGCGGCTCCTCCAGTTTGGCATTTTCAGCGCTGGACTTATGCTCCTGTACCTTAATCCAGGCGTTGCACAGGTTTTCAGCGCTCAGCGCCGCAAACAGTCCCGCGTTAAAGCTGTAATCCGGCAGCTGACCGATACTGAAGCATAGCACCATATACACAACCGCGTACACAATCGTCGCACCCATCGTAAACACAATGACCTTTTTTGAAAAACGCATGGCGTTAAAATTCTCTCCCATACCAATCACCGCCTATCAAGTATGACTGGCGACTGCTGCAGGGCCTACATACCCATAGAGCGTCTTGTACCAGCCATTAACAATATCACTGTAACCAATCGTAACAACCTTGCCGGTCTTAGCATCTGGGCTTGCAATCACACCAACACTTGCATATTCAGTGCCGGGACCTTTGCGCACGTTCCAGCGTCCAGCCTTGAACACGATTGCCTTCTGGGCGGGCTTTGGCGTAGAGACTCCAGCGGTTTCACCAACATAAGCCTTATAGCACCAGTTCATATCGCAATCTCCGGCGATGCCAGCAACAGCACCCTTACTGCTGTACTGCCACATCTGGCATTTACCCTTTTGGTTGACTCCGTTACGGTAATCGGCCAGCCACAGGTCATAAGCCGCCAATTTTGTCATGTCAAGATAAGCCGCCTTGTAATTCGTGTAAGTGTACAGCATCGGCTTATACCCACGCTGATCGATAATATCCAGACCGCGCTTTACCAGTGCAGTAAGCTTGTCCTTGCCGATAGAAGCAGTATTTCTGTCCTCAATGTCCAGCGCAACGGGGTACTGGAGCGTCTTGCCATCCAGAGCCTTGAACAGCATCTCAAACTCCTTGTTCTGCGTGGCTTCGTCCTGCGCATAGGTAAAGAAATAGACGCCCACGGGAATACCATTCTCGCGTGCGCCTTTATAGTTCTGTTCAAATGTAGGGTCAATATAGATACCGTTTTTATTAGTGGACACAGCCCGCAGCATGGCAAACTTTACACCGGCGGCCGCTACTTTGCGCCAGTTGATATTGCCCTGATACCTCGATACATCAATGCCCCAAAGCTCAACGGCTGCAGAATCTGCAGGTTGCTTGTTTGCGCTTGCTGGCTTATTGCTCTCCCCCACACTTTTATCTACACTGTGTTCACCAGTGCGGAATGTAAATACCGATGCGTTGGCCTTGGTGAAATTATTATCCAACCATACCAGCGGGTTCGTGCGCTTGTTCTTCCAGCGTACCTCGAAATGCAGATGAGCACCAAAGCTATTGCCGGTATTGCCGCTGTAGCCAATCACCTCACCGGTCTTTACGATCTGCCCCTGCTTCACATTGATAGAATTCAGATGCGCATACAGCGTGTGCAGTGTACCACCATTCCAATTCGCGTGGCGGATTTTAACCATGTTGCCGTAGCTGTTCGTATCACCCTGCGTGCGTTTGCCGTTCCAGTGGTACACAATTTCTACAGTGCCATCTTCCGCCGCCATAACCGGTGTCCCAACAATAGCTCTCATGTCAATAGCCTGATGCAAACTGCCATCATTGTAGTACCACCCCTGCGTCAAAATATGCTGGCTCAAAGGCCAGCCAAGGCATACCTCTCCATTCTTCAACCTCATAAAATTCCTCCCTTATTTAAAATAAAAAACCGGCAGAGACCTCTCTGCCGTGTCATATCGCTATTACCAAAGTTTGACAAAAAAGCCGAATTCGTAAGAACCTGTTTGCAAGGAATCCATCGGCCATGCACCAAATGTGCCATTTTGATCATAGACACGTCCAGCCTCGCAACACCCATCTTCGTTTTTAAAATGAATCATTGGAAAATATCCAGGGTCTCCCATAATACTCTGATAATAAAATGGCACACAATCGGCTAATATTTTATAGTTGCTTGTTTCAGTAAGCGATTTAGCCTTCGCAACCATCGGCTCAAGATTCAACCACTGAAATTGTCCATTACGGTTGACCGGTCCAATTTGATTCCCGGCAACGTCAACATGCGCCAGATAAGAACCGTCCGTGTATTTTGCCAAAATAACAGTGGCAAATCTGCCAATATTATATATCGAATATCCTAACGAACTGGAAAAGCTATAGCCATACGCCAGCACATCCTCATTGATGCACGCCCCGCCCATCAAATTCAGTGCCATATCACTTCACCTCAATGCCAAGTGCCGACTTGATCGCCTCCAGGTCATCCATAGTCAGTGCCGGATAATCAGCCGCAATGTCCTCAAAGTTCTCGCCAGCTGCAAGGCGAATCCTAAAAGCGCGGGTCATAATACGAAGCTTCAAAGCATTCAAAGTTTTCATAGGTTACCCCTCTCCGCCGATCAGATCGGCCATCATCAAAATAATATCATCGTTTGCGGATTCCAGCGCATCTGCGCGTTTTTCTACAGAATCAAGGCGCTGTTCCGTTGTCGGCTTGTTTGCCTCTTCCTGTTTCTTGGCAATCTCCGCCAATTCTTCCTCAGTGTACAGCACATATTTCTGCACGGGTTCATACTCGTCCCAGGCATTGTGTGCAGGCTCATCCGTCACAGCAAGGCGCAGCCCCTCCGGGCACGCCTCCGTGATCGTACTCTGCATGACCTCATAGTGCCAGACTTCCTCCGTGGCCTCATGGTGCGCCACAAATTTTTGTGCATCTAGCAGCTTGCCCTTCGTGAGGTCTGGATTAGTCAGCTCATTTTTCAATGCTTCATCGTAGATTTTCATTCCATCACCTCACTCAGATAGTCCACTGCCGCGCATAGAAGTACAGCATCAAGTCACAAACCGGACGCCGCTTAACGGTAAAGGACAGCTTATTGGTATCGCACACATAAATCTGCCCCTGATTGATCATAGATAACTCACCGGACAGAATGATATTGTCGCTCAATGAGCTTGTCCGCTCCATCATGGCCGGTCCAAGGCTCATGCCCGTCGTAAGGTTGGGCGTAGCGCTTGAAGCCGTAGCAGTAATCGCGTTTCCTTTGGAATCCGACCACGGAACAATCACATTCCAGTTTGATTTGTCGCTAGACTCGTTCCATTTATCACGTGAGATCTTAAACGAGTACAGGTATTGCAGCCGTTTTGTAATGGCGGAATTCGCCACTGGGTTTGCACTGACCTGCGAGAGCGCGTTATCCACAACTGTTTTGTTCGCCCCAGTTGCAATACCGTCCAGTTTGCTCTTATCGCTGGAACTCATCAAACCGGAAGAGCTTGTCGTAGCATTGCCATAGGTCGTGTTCGTTGTCGGCGGCGTATACCCAAGCGCACTCGTCACGTTAGCTTTTGTCAGGCTTATCGTGCCATAACTGTTCGATATATTGCTGCCAACCTTCACAAGGCCAAGCGTTGAAGAAGTTGCCGCCGAATATGTAGTATCCTGTGCAGGAATACCAAGTCCTGTAATGTCCGCTTTGGTCACAGCAGTGGTCGCGCTCACATGGCCTGTCTCATCCACAGTCACCTTATAAAAGCCGTTGCTCTTGGATGTATACCCAGGGTGGCTGTACTTGTTTGCCCCAGCAGCAATGCCGTCCAACTTGATCTTGTCGGCGGCACTCATATAACCATGCTCACTTTGCGTAGCGTTGTTAATTTCCACAGTCGGTGTTACGTACAAGATGTCATCATCCAGTGTGCCGGCTTTTTTAAAGGCATCATACTCAGCCTGTGTAACAGACTTAATCAGTTTCTTTTCAGGCGTAAGATACAGCGCATTTTCATCGATCTCGCCGTTACCCATTGCCTCAATATACTGCGCTTCGGTCAGTACGTTGATCTGAAAATTGCTAACATTTGTAGCGGTTTTTGCCATATCTCATCACCCCTTTACATAGTTAGTATCAGTGCTAAACAAGTTTGCAATATCTCTCTGTTCTACCCAAACACCATTTACTTTTTTGTAGACCTTAGATACATTGACCCAGCTGCCATTTACCTTAGTGCTCAGCACAGGGCCAGAAAATCCGCCGCCAGTGTAGTTCACAGTCAGATCAGCGCCATAAAAACGCAAAGTCTGGCTGTTGCTTGCGGATATCGGACCGCGTGTACAGGTAATCAGCAAGATAAGCTCGTTCAGGCTCTCACGATCCCACCAGCCGGTATCGTTAAAAGTCTGAGCCACTGGGTCTGTTCCCAACTCAATTTCGCCGCTCAACCCAGACGTTCCGCAATACAACTGCGCAACACCGCTCAAAATATACGGTGACGCATTCGAAATTCTGGCCTTCATCGTACAAGAAATAGAATTGATTTTGGCGTTGGTCGGAATCTTTGACACATCGAATTTGACTGCCAGTTTAGAAACCGCACCACTACCTGTGTTCAGGTTCAGCACCGCAAAGGTGTCACTGCTTGAACTGGTAAGGCCATTTGAAAGAGGATAAGACGCATCTACCGAAATATACGATGAGAGTTGACCATCATATCCTGTAGGAACCAATGTTACACTTGCCATACATTAGCCCCCAATCTGTAAATACAAATCGCCATTACTGCCAGTCGAAGAACTGGGCACGGAACTACCGGTGTAATACCTCTGAATCACCACAGAACCAGACACACCGAAAATCGTCTTGCCGCTGATAATGTTTCCGCTCACAAGATTGGCATCACCACTAACCGTGACCTGCTTCAATCCGTCATAACCGCTGTCAGGCTTTACGGTCTGGCTTGAAGTACTTGGTGTAACAGTCTTAGTCTGCAGGTTTGGCGAGGATGCCGCCACCACCGTACCGGTTACCCCAAAAATAGAAACACCTGAGCGGATGTTCCCAGCGACCAGGTTGCTATCTCCCTTGATCGTCTGAGCACCGCTCAGGTACTGATTCGCTCCAATCGTCTGGTTACTCGTGCCAGGCGTATATGTGGTGGCAGCTTTCTTTGTTACACCGCTGCCAACATAAGTTTTAGAAATTGCGTTCACCGTAACGCTGCTCAAGCTAGTGTAACCACTATCAGGTGATACTGTCTGCTGGCTTTCGCTCGGTGTCACGGTCTTTGCTTGCGTCTTGATGGCCTCACCACCAGCCGCGCCAAAAATACTAACTTTCTGGCCTCCTAAATAAACAGGCATTAAAAATCACCACCTAACAATCGTAATACTGGTTTGTTTTTCGGCAACGCTTCCCCACGTACCGTCGCTTCTCAAAAACAGGTTCGTTGCACCCGTACTAGGCGCAGGCACAAGTCCGGCCTTACCACTGGCATTTGCTGTAGCACCAACAAAGTTCGTATAGGTCGTATCCTTATCCGCACCCCAGGTTGCTGTGCCATCTTCTTTCCACCGTAAAATCTGCCCAGCCGCACCTCCTGTGGGAATATGCTTATACCCACTGTTTGTCGGATGCACATACTTGTTGGCACCTTCCTCAATGCCATTCAGCTTTTCCTTGTCTTCGGCACTTTGCAGGCCGTCTTCTGTCTCTGTTGCAACATCATATTTATAGTTCAGCTTGACCCAGTCACCCAGATACAACAACATTTCACCATCCGGCAGGCAGTAAACCTTCCCGTTCAGCGGGGCCAGCGGCAGTTCTGTCACATTAAAAACATCGTGTCCAACCTGCGTGCGTCCGCTTGTTGTGTCATGGTAGATGTTGCCGGTGTCATAGCAGAAAACAAGCTGTCCCTCCACAATAGGAGTGGTTTCCAGCTTTGATTGGTTCACTTCCCGCAATGATAGATTCGCCATATTCCATCTCCTATCATCCTGTCATCAAAAAATAAAGCCGCCCCACCACAACGGCAGGGCAGCTCTATAACCTTACTTTTTCAGGTCATTCTGTGTCGATCAGGCAATAGTCTGCCAAGCCACAGCAGCCTCAACAGCCTTCACGCGGCCATCCATGGTCGTGTTCAGGCCGTCAGCATAGGTCTTAGCAGCCTCACGGGCAGCGTCAGCCTTGGTAGTGGCATCCTCAGCCGCAGCAGAGATAGCCTCGCTCTTGGCGGTAGACAGCTGGTTGACATCGACCTTCTCGTTCCAAGTCTTGCGCTCGGCGGCGGTAACGTGGGCAACAGTGTCATTCTTGTGCGCGGCCAGTGCATCGCTTACAACCTTGACCTTCTCGTCGGCCTGGGCCTTGGTGTAGGCATCGGGCACAGCAACATACAGGCCGTCGGTCTCCAGAACGATAGAGTTGTTCGCCTTGGCAGAAACCTTGACGTTCACGCTGATCTGATTCTGGTCGTTGACAGTAACCTCAGCAGAGCTGGTAGCAATGCCGGTGTAGATATCAATCAGGCTGCCAACAGGGATCTTAATGACGTCGCCGCTGGTGATGGTCAGCTGGATCTCCTTGGTCTTGGCATCATACTTACCGCTGGTCACAACCAGATCTTTGCCCAGATTGATGGTCAGTGCGTCGCCGCCAAACACAGGCAGGGAGATAGTGCGGGTCTCGGCATCATAGGTGGCGTCATGCACAATACCGGTCAGGGTGGTGGTAACAGGGACATCGCCCTTGGCAACACTCAGCACGCCAGACTTGTAAGAGACATCGGTAACAAACACACCCTTGCCGCCGACAACACCCGCGATCTTGTCGTTGACGTAATCAGCAACAGCCTTGGTGGTAGGCACGGTAGTATCGGTAGCACCGCTGGCAGGGATAGCCGTAACAGCGCCCTTGGTCAGCTGGACATACTCAGTGCCGTTATAGACATGCAGGGTAAAATCATTCGTGCGCAGGTAAACAACGCCCTGGACCTGGCCGCTCTCCGGCAGGGCAGAGACCATCTTGACGCTCTTGGTGTACTCGGTCGCGCCCTTGAAAATCTGCAGGGTATCAGTGGTGAAATACAGGGTATTGCTATCCTTGACTGCCAGCTTCTGGTAATCAACATAAGCACCATACTTAAAATTCACATTAGCCATAATTTTTCTCCTTTTTGTTATGAAAAAATCTCTTGTTTGTCTAAACTAACCCATGGGAATCAAAACTCCTGCCACACAAAGCCCGCGTTGGCCGTGACAGTCGGCTCTACAACAAAGCTGCTGTCACCGCTGGCCTGAACTGTGTACGGCTGGTATTTACCGTTGTCGTCACGGATCATGACTGTCTGGCCCGCGTAAGTGTCGCTGCTCTTGTTCAGCGCGGCGATCGCCTCGCCCGGGCTGTTGAACAGCTGCGTCCGTGTCTGAATTTTCTGGACGCTCTTGTCGTCCTTGATGTAATACAGTTCCGAGGTATCCTTGGTCACAACCAGATCCTTGCCGTCGATCTTGCCGCTCTCAATGGCAGCCGCAACATCCCCGGCATTACCGTAACCAAGTTTTGAATACTTGTTTGCCATCTTATCTCTCCTTTCCACAAAATTAGAAAAGCCGGATGGCTGAATTTAAAATTCAACCACCCGGATAGTCCCGTCCTCCGGGTCGGAGCCACTGTCCACGATCTGTACGGTATTACCAATCGCCTTATCCCCGGCCTTCAGCTGCAAACGGCCTTCATTGTACAGCAGACCGTCAGCCTTGCCGCTTGCCAGATTCTGGTTTGCCTCAACTAACTGGTTGGCAAGTGTCTGCAGGGCAACCATCCGCTGGTCAAGTCCCGTCAGAGCATCGTCCGGGATAATATCGCTCCAAGCACTGATCGGCAGCACCTTGATATTCGTCGCCTGCGTGTGGCGCACGTATTGGGTGCCCGTTCCGTCTGCCTCCATCTCAACTTTGTAAAAGGTCAGCTGCACCGCAACGTCACCGGCCTCGGCAGTCAGGTTCGTATCAAACGGCAATTTGTATTCCAACATGCCCTTGTACGGCTCATCACTCAGCGATAAAATCTCGGATTTGTACCGCTTGCTCACAGGCGGCAGATATTCCATCAGGCAGGTAAATCCGCTCATGTCCTGCTCTTTATAAACAGGTTCCACCAGAAAATGGAGATTGTCTACCAGCTTCGACTGCTGCATAATGCGTTCCTCTACACTGACAGTCAGCTGATTGTCGTCCCTCAGTAAAATCGTATACATCCTTACTCACACTCCTTCGTGATAAATTCGGCCTCCTCAGCCGTGATTTTCTGTGCCGCCAGAAGCTCCTCAACCTTGGCGTCCGTGATTTTCTTTGCCTTGTACAGCCGTGCCAGGCTCATGACAAATACACTCATTTCCATCACAGCACGCCTCCTTCCAGCAACGTCAAAGTGTAAGCGTCGATGATCTCCTCTGCCGTTTTACCGTTCAGCATTTTCAGCTTTTGATACTCATAGGTATCAATCGGTATCAGTTGCACCGTGTCGTACCCATTCACCGGGAATCGGTACATCTCTTCACAATGCCAAACCGTATTTCCATTACTGGAAAGAAAGCCCTGTGCCTCATCCTCGGGACACAGGGTCATAACTTTGTGTTTGGGCTGATACTTTACATATGTCAAGTGGTCGAGCACATCGATCACTCTGCCATGATACATGACTTTATAATACTTCATTGCTCTCCACCTCTCTTAAATGCTGAACTCCACCAGCACATAGTTCTTATCCGTCGGATAGTAATAGCTGTAGATATTACCGTCTGTATTTACGGCATTGTAGTAGCCATTGTAATCGCGGTTCGGGCTGCGCGTCCAGTAGGCAGCAATCGTTCCGTCCGGTGTCCTGCGGCATCTCGTGTCATTCGTCGTGATAAAGTCAATGGCAGAACCCTCGTAGATGTAAGGCTCGGTTGTCAACGTGCTGTCCAGCTCAATCACACTCGGTAGATAGAAATAGCAGTTCGCATAAGCAATTTCTGTGCTCTGTCCGCCGACATTGCCCGGCACACGCACCTTCTGGATCAACTGCCGCCAACCAATCGGCATGGCCTTGTACAGTCGATTGTTCAGATAGGTGTTCAGCGTGGTAGGCTTTGCCCAGCCGCCGCTGTTGTTTTGCACATTGTCCATCGGCATATCCTTGTCCAGAAGTTCCGAAGCCAAGAATGTCATAGCACAGCGTTTGCTTGCATTGTCGCTCAGATAATACCGCTTAAAACCGGCCATCTCAAATGTCATGGTACTATGTACCCAGCTTGCCAACTCCCTGCAGGCATCCTCGCCCAGGTCGGCATACCAGACCTTAGCCCAGTACACACTGCCAATGGCGTAATTCTCATACGCACCGTCATCTGCCTTGCTACAACCAAACACCAGTGTGGCGTTCGTCTTGGTCGTGCGGGAACGCTCGATCTTCTGATATCCGCTGGCATTGCTGAACATATTGGAACTGTAGACATGCAAGCCGTTTTCGCCTTTCACATGGCGCAGGACCAGCATCTCACGACTGCCCAGTTCAAATGTCTCACTGGAAGCCGTGCCCCATGCCAGCTTGCAGCCGCTATTCATCCACAGACGGAATCCGTTCATTCCGTTGGACTCATAACACTGCATCAACACACTGTTGGTCTGCGTAGAGATCTGCATACGGTAGTCCACCGCCAGCACAAAATTCCTGTCCTCGTCCAGCAACTTCACACCGGTATCGACATAATTCTTGCCGGTAAAATCGGTCTGCTTGTCGATGAAGACCTTTTCCTCAATGTCGTCGTAGCTGAAATCCGTACCCATCGTAATCGTGATCGGGTCCTTGCTGGAAACAACACTGTTTTCCACGCCAACTTGCTTCATGGCATAGATTTCCACAGGGCGCATCGTGCCGATCTCACGGCCATCAAAACAGCCGCTCGTATACTCAAAACTGTCATACACAGCGTTGATGTCTTTGTCGCCGGTCACATAGCCACTCTTGTCCCATCCGTTGAACAGATAGTATTTGTAGGCAGTCTCCTCGCCTGTATAAACAGGCATGTCGCCATCGTACAAAACAGTCGAACCATACGGAGCCGTAACAGACTTCAATACCGCACCACGGTTCAGATACCGCACCGTGTACTTGCGCACACTCTCGGTGTACAGCGCTGTAACCGTCTGGTTGCCGAAAACAGTCGTAAACTCGGTATCCCAGCCCTTAAAGGTAAAGCCCGTGCTCACGGTACTCTCCGCAGTCGGCGTGGGAATCGGGTTCTCCGCTCTCGTAATGGGGTCAACTGCCTTGCCGCCCTTGTCAATGTACTGTACATCCAGAATGGTGCCGTCCTTGTTCACAAAGGTCCATGCAAACTGCTCAATCAGCGTATTGTAGCTCACCTTTAAATCAGGCCACTGAGCATTGTAACGCTCCAGCTCCTTCTGACGGATCGTAGGCAGATGAACTTTACCCGCCAGCACAGAATGGTCGGTATTATAACCGTTCTCATCCGTACCCGTCATCGCGTACAGCTTTTCAAGCAGCTTCGTATCGGTCATCTGCCAATCCAGACCAATCAGGCGCACACGACTCAGATTCGTACACTTCGCCAGCATATCCTTCAGATCAATGGTAGCACAGTTCTCCACGACCAAAGCCGTAATGTTCGCATAGTCGCTGATTTTCAGGTCGGTCAGGTGGTTCAGGTTGCGTGCCGTCAGGCTGCTGATTGCAGGCAGCTCCGCCGTCTCGATCTTACCGCCGTTCGCAAATGCAACACCGGTAATACCACTGCCGCCAGCTTTAAACAGCGTCAGGTTCGTACAGCCAGTCAGGTCAATAGACTTCTTCAGATTCGGTACATTCTGCAGGTTCAAATGCTCCAGCAGTGTATTGTTGCCGACAGCAAAGTCCGTCATGTTCGTATTCTTGTAGCCTTCCACACCGGAACCGATCTGCAGGTCAGTCAGCTTTACGCCGTGACTGAAATCGACATAGCCGGGGTAGAAGCCAGAAATATCACCGATACTGCGAATCAGGCTTGCGTTGTAAACATAAACCTCAGTATCATTCATGGCCGCAATCGGGCAGTGAACCTCATAGGTCTGTCCGCGCTTGCCGCGCATCTTTACAGGGTTGGAACCGTACAACACAGATACATAGGTATCCGCATACGGCACGATATGGAATGTACCGTCCGGCTTTACACCAGTCCAGTTCACAGGCGTATAACCACGAATCGTCATATCATCGCTGGTCGCAGCACTGCCGCTGTACTTAGAAGCCATATACTTTTCCTGATACTTCTGGAACTGACGGCGCTGATGGCGCTTGTTGCCGTGCATCATGGGCAGATAACTGGTCGTTCCATTTTCCTCGTAAGTACGGAAATATTTGCGCCGCATATCCATGACCCACAGGCGCTCCGGCTTCACATCTTGATAATCCTCGAATTTCTTCAGGATACGGGATGCACTCCATGCCAGTGCGTTTTCACGGTCACGGAACATAGCCGCCAGCTTGTCAGGGAACAGGTCGCGGATCTTGCACCACAGCTTGGAATCGCTGGCGTTAAACACACTCTTGGTGCCAACGGTATCCGTATCCTCGTAGCCATAGCTCAGGGTCAGTCCGCCCTCATTGTCGTTGCCCTGCGCGGTATCATTGTCGTAGTCAAAGCAGAAATCCCAATGGATAAGATCGCTCGTATGCGGGAACACATTCTTCGCACGGTTATCGACCATCGTGTGGCGCTCTGTAAACAGGTAGTGATACAGCGCAGAGTCCATGACAAAATAATCCTCAAAGTGCGCCTTAAACTCCTCGTCACTCGCATTCACGACCCAGTTCTGCACACGGATCCACGCATCCTTCGCAGCCTGTACTTCCTCTTCGGTGCAAGCCTTATTGATGTAGCGGAACTCAAAGCTGTTGTCGCCGTCCCAAGTCTCATGCGAAAAATCGCCACTCAGGAATCGAGTCTGCTCATCGGTGTTGTTATCGATCTCAACGATAACCTCTTTATGGTTATCAGGGTCCATGCCCATCGTATTGTTGTTTTTCTTAGAGTTGCCAATATCACCGCAGGTATAGAAATGCCACTTGCCATCATGGAACACGGTGCTGCTCTCAATGTCCGTCTCCTGTACAAAGACAACACACGGGTAGAAGGCCATCGTATCGCGCACCTTCGGGTTATCCTTGCGTGCCTTGCGAATGTACGGGTTAAACTCGTTGAAATCATCTGCCAGCAGCGCGTTGTTTGCGTTTTCAGACGATGCAACGTTGACTTTGATATTAAAGTAATTCTCCGCAACACTATTTTCCGTCAACGCATACACAGAACCGGTGCTCTCATCGCCAAAGGTAAAGCCGCCCTTGCAGTTAATGTCGATGTTACGCGCAGATTCGCCATAGTGGTCAGAGCTTGTGCCCTGTCCCTTATGAGAGCCATTGGCTGTCCAGTTGTCCTCAACGGCACGTCCGTTCTTGTAAATCTGCTGGATGACAGTGTTTGCAACTTCATTTTTCTTGCCCGTAGTAAAGGTCGGTGCGCTAATCTTGATAACACGCAGGTCGGGGCAGCGCTCCGCCAGAATATCAGGGTTCAGCTCACCGCTTGCATCCGTGATGTTGTTGCGGTTGTACCGCTCGATCATCTCGTCAGCGTTCTTGGCATCCGCAATAAAGTTGTCCAGAATCTCATCATCAGACAGGTTCATGGAATAGGTCTTCATGCGGTAAACAAGAACATCGCAGTCGTCAGAACCGATAGTAATGCCAACCGGGCTTGCCTGTGTAAAGTTGTCGCTGCCGTCATACAGCTCCACCTTGCAGGGGATACCGTCCAACCACAGCACCATTTCCTTGTACTGGCTATCGGGCAGAATGTTGAACTCAAACTCCATGAAGTCATCTTCACAGGTCGGCAGTTCCATCGTATTCTGCGCACTGGTCAGCGTAATTTTCTGCGCCTGAATATTCAGACCCACACCGCCCTGTACACAGGTCAGCACAGTCGCGTCATAGTCGCGCACATTCGCCGTGTTAAAAACGAGCTTGAAGTTCTTGCCCAGCTTCTTAGCATCATCGGCAAACAGCTTGTAATTGATCGTGGCGCGTGTGCCCGCCTTCACGCAGAAGTAGGTGTCGCCGTCCTTATCAAGCTGATAACCGCCATTGACCCAGTCGAAGTTGTCGCTCACGCTCATGCCAGTCTGGCCATCTGTCCACAGTCTGTCAGTACCGGCATTGGTCTTGCCGCTCGGGTTAAAGTCAAACATAAGGTTCGTCTTAACCGGCTCAATCACAACGCCAAGGTCAACTACGTTCACGTTGATCGTCTTTACGGTCTCGCCGCAAGTAATCGTCAGCGTATGCTTGCCCTTATTCGCGCTCTTAAAGCTCCAGGTCTGCTTTGTGCGCCCAACAGTCAGGGTAGACTCGGTTACGCCGTCCACAGCCAGCTTTACAGTGCTCGTGCTGGACGCAGGATCGTATACACTGTATTCAATAGACACCTTGTTGTATTGCTTCGTCTCGTAATCCCTCACAGCACAGCTGATAATAGGCGCGGTCTCGCCCTCAGTTACCCACATAATGTCCTTCTTGATGACATTGGATTTAACGGTCTTGCCATTGATCTCTGCCGTCATGCTGATTTCCAACAGGTGACTGCCATGCTTCTGCGCCGGAATAGAATAAGTCATCTGTCGGCCAGTCACACTGGTAGTTGTTCCACCAATCGACTTACCGTCCAGCGCAAAATCGATCTTCTTCTCAACGCTGCCATACGGCGTATAGCGCACCGTGACCTCGCCGCTGTAGAAAAGACTGTCATCAAAGGTGGATTCCAGATAGAAATCAACGACATTGGCACTCCACTTCTTGGAGCCGGTCGTATCCATGCTATCCACAACCGTCAAGCGGATCTGGTTCTCACCGCTGTGCAGATACTTCGTGATGTCAAAGCTGTTTTCGCCCTGCACAATGGTCTGGGTAGCGACTTTTGTATTGCCGACATACCATGTGCCTGTCGCATTGCCGGTATCATCGCCCGCACTATCCACACTCGTGAACCGGAACTTAACCACAACAGGGTCACCGGCAACCGCCGTAATCGCAGACTCGCCGATACGCTCAATCGTAATCGTGCTGCCCGCAGCGGGGCCACCGCCACCGCCGACAATCGTCACCTGCGTCTTCGGCGTACCATCCTCCATAAGGGTCAGCTTGCTGTCCTCGTAGGTGATGTCATACTCATGCCCGGCATTCTTGCCAATGTCATCCAGCTTGCCCTGAATTTCACCAACAGCAGTATTCAGGCTATCCACCGTGCCCTGCATGTCAGCTACATTATTCTTTGCCTGCGTAACATCGTTGCGAATACCGTCAATAACAGAGGCATCCGCCTTTTCCTTCAGCAGCTTATCAGTGGCTTCCTTATTATAATAGGAAGTTTTCAGCGTCTCCGGCAGATTGCCAACGCTGTCCTGCAGGTTCTTTACCGCAGCATCATTACTGGTCTTATAGGCGGCAAGGTCATCACGCACATGCTTCACTGCAGTCTCGATCTTAGCGTTCACCGTCTTGCCGTAGGCAGTTGTCCACTCTGCGGACGGATCGCTATTGAGAGTAATTTTCTTGATTTCAGCCTCACCATTTTTAAAAGTTAGGCTGTTGACATCGCTGTCATAGTCAACACCAAAGTTCGCCAGTCCGTCCATGCCGTTGACCTTATCGGACAGCGCATTCAGCTCTGTTTTCTTGGCGTAGTTGGTGTCCAGATCACTCTGGATCTCGCTCTTGATTCCGGACGCAGCGGCAGAAATCTTATTGTCAACATCGGCTACAGCCTGCTGTGCCTGCTGGGCACTCTGCGCTGCTGCACTGGCCTGGGCCGCGGCATTGGCGACCTTTTCATCCATCAACGACACAAAGCTCTGATACCAATCACCGCTTGGCTCAATCATACCGTTGCCGGTCAGGGCCTTCAAAATATTCAGTTTTCCGTTCGGACGACTTTTCCACACGTAGCTCTGTCCTTTTTCGTTGGAGCCTGTGGCCGTGATCTCAAAATCAACTTCGCCGTCCACCGTTGTGACATTCTCGTCGATCAACCAGCCAAACCGAATTGTATCGCTGTTATAGGTCACATTGACAGGGGTCGCGTAGTTCTCATCCCCGTCCTTATTCACAAAATGCACCTGCAACATCATGTCCAGCAGGTCAATGCCATCGTAGTAGCGCGGCATCTGGAACGGGATGAACTGACTGTTCTTCTCCTGCGTAATATTGATCTGGCTTTCATCCAGCTTGATATTTTTCAGCTCGTCAATGCTGGAATATTTGTCGTCCCTGTAGCTAGAATACCAGGTATATTTCCCGCTGATGGCATAATCGTCGGAGGCAGAATCCGCCATCACAGCGAAAGCCTCATCATCATCTGCCGCCATCGACATGATCATAGGCTCGGCGCTCTGCACTGCCGTCTGTGCCATGAATTTTTTCTTCGATTCTTCAAAAGAAAGTGCCAATAGTTCCACCTCCTGTAATTTTGATTTTCAATTAAACATCGACATACATATAAGTAATAAAGCCTGAACCATTGCCAGCTCCTGTAAAACTGTGATGGTCTTCGCTTACGCCAATATTCCACCACTCACCTGTTTCACTTGTTCCATCTCCCGGATAACGCCTCAGGTCAGAGTAAATAATCCCAAGTATGTATCGATTGCTGCCAACATTAGCACCGACATTCGCATTGGCAACCTTGATTCTTCCTAAAACATCGTTAGCTGTAAGACCTCTTGCTGTGACAGTTCCACCACCTGCATGAAAGCCGTTCGCAATATTCATGGATTCTCCAGGATTAAGTGTTCTAAAAACATTACCATTATTTGTCATAGAACCAACGGTTCCAATGCCATTTTCACTGGAAAAGTACACACCACTTAATACGGAGCTGCTGAATGCATTCCCAAGTTTGTTTGCCGGGAATCCACAATAGCTATCTACTGTACCAAGGACAGATTCGTCAGCCCCTAACGCATACGCACCATACGGCGGACGAATACAAAAACGCTTCACGCCATCACCATTCTTGCATAGCCAGTACGACGCAGTGGGATCTGTACTCACACCGACGTTTTTGAACTGGTCATTCAGATAAGTATCGGCCTGGCCGCCTGCCCGCGGCGACAGCGCACGGTTCGGCATCGTCCCGGTTTTGATATTCTTATCTCCGGCATAAAAGGTGTCACCCTTTACAACTCTTCCTGCGGTTGTATCCGCCATTGCTAACTTGGAATTAGTCAGGCCGGTGGCAGGCCCCATTAAGCTAACGGCCATGTCACTTCACCTCCCAATACACATCCACATCGCACACAGGCTTTTCCCAGCACTTGATCGTGATCTTGCCGTCGCCCGGCGTACACTTCCCAGCTGCAAAAAAGCCAAGTGCTTCCTGCTTGTTTTCATTTTTTGTCCTGTCATCGGTCTGCGTGGACTGCGGAATCCCCAGCATCATATCTGGCGTCATCGCATTGCCGCCGCCAATGGGGGTCACACTCTGCGTCTGTGTGTAATAGCCGCTGGTTCTGATCCAGCTGTTCAGCGTAAAGGTACCCGTGTACAGCTGTGCTCCAATCTTCTTCACGCCGCCATTGCCGGTTCCGATATACAACGTGCCAGCACTGTCAATGGCCGGTTCACCATATTTCAGTGAGGTTGGTGCTACAGCCGCTTTGCTGCAGGCATCCAGCCCGCCCTGTCTTTTTAATCTAATTCCCATAAAATGCCTCCTTTAATACGCGCCGCCGTCAATGGATTCCTTATCGTGCAGCTCTCCCAAATAAACTCCAATATCATCCAGAAAAAATCTCTCAATAGAAATGATCATGTCGCGCAGCATATTAAACTTGTCGGCATTAAAAACAGAAAGGAGCAAATCACTGTTCTCGGACTTGCCAAGATAGTCATTTGCCCCCGTAATATTGTTCGCGTTAATGTATTCGTAATACTTGTCCGCTTTTTTCTTCGTCGTGATCGTCAGATCCTGCATCTTATCAATCGTGTCAACCGCTGCAGGAAAACTGTTCGACAGATCCGTGTATTTACTATTCATACTTATTTACCCCGTGACCGTTGCAGTCGGCACAAGAACAACCGTGTTCGGATAGTACGGGTAGAACCGCGCCATCTTCACTGTCATCGTACCGCTTCCCAGATCAAAATTGATTGAATTTATCATGTACTGCCGCGGCTCCTGTACGTCAGCCATGTGCGCCGTATAGCTCACCTTCTGGTTCACGTCCAGCCACGGTATCAGGATGCACTCCACACTGATGCTGTCCGTCAGACGGCTTCCGACATACAGCTCGTACTCGGCACGTTGTAAAGCCAATTCATCAGTATAGATTTTTTCATAGTCGCCGCCGCTGCAAACCTTGATGCGTTCCCCGATCTTGTCAATGGTGAACGGGCTGTCTGGGTTTACTACATAGCCGATGTTATCACAAGCAAAATTTGCCTTGTCCGCCGCAGCTTGTTCAGCTGTAGGCTTAGTTGCAACTAATCGTGTCATAGCATGAACCTGTGTCTGGCCGACAAAAATGATCTTCTCTACCTTGTTTTCCTTCTTGTATTGGACAACATAGTATTTCCCCTTCTCCATCGTGCCAGCGTCAATCGCTGTATCTTCCCCTGTGTCACTCAAGGCCGAACGGTACAGCGTGAACGGCCCATAGGTCACATCGCTCTTGGCCCCCGTGTTTGGGTCCGTCACCGTGTTGATGATTTGTACCTTACACCCTGTCTCGTTGGTTTGCGGCGCTAAAAAACTGAACTTCTTGCTGCTCGTCACAGAGGCTCCTGTCACTCGGAAAGTATACACGCCGTTCTCATAGCTGCTGTTGTCGGAATAGTAATTGCTCTTGGTTGTCTCGCCCCATACCTCAATTACATTCTTGACCTCACTGAAGCTGTTTGTCAGGCTTTCGCTGATAACGCAATCGTCAAATACAGTGTTATCCAGTACAACAGGCTCACCATTGTCCATCGGCACACGCTGGCACACAAACGTAGCCCCATCAAAAAACATCTCGTAGCTGTAATACAGGTCGCGTAATTCTGTCAGCATATCCCACACCGTTGAACCGGTGTCCCACTTCATGTCATACGGTACAGTTTCATTTTGATATCCTATCCTATAACTACTGCACTGTCCTAATTGCGTTACAGTTTTTATTATAGCATCGCGGATTTCACTGCCCTTCGGTATCTGCGTTTCGCTGCCGATCAGCGTGCCGCCCAGCGTACCGTTCAGTGTGCTCACCAGGTCCAGGCAGCTCACCTTCAACGTTCTCGTGGTTGCGTCATAGGTAAAGGAATTATCATTAAAATTGTAGACGCCCTTTGAATACCACACAATCTCCCCTGTCCTCTGGTTCAAAAACCCCACAAACACCCGCACATGCTTGTCGATCCAAATTCTCGCCGTTTCTGCCGTAATGTAGCTTTTGTCCTTTACCAGAATCGTGGCATCAAAGGTATTGCGCACATCACTGCCTGTATCGGTAGAAATGCTACCATCCAAAAACACGCCCTGAATTTCATCAATAACCATAAACTTCGCGTTCAGCAGCTGGATTTTCGTGTAGACTGTCTTGACCCTCTGCCGGAGCAATGTTATGTCAGATTGCTGTACATCGTACATGATCACCCCTCCACATCACAGTCAATAAAGTTGTTGTCATACAGATCTCGGGAACTCTCCGGGTCACCAATCTCCACCCAGTCAAAGCTGTGATGTACATAGCCTTCAATCGTGTCGTTGTCTTCCGTGACGCCGTTCGTGATACTCACCATCCAGACGCGGCCATCTGTCAATTTCATGATTTTAGGGCGTCCGTTGTTCAAAAAGTCCTTGATTTCCTCACGATATTCATACGCGCCCTCTGTCATGTACTCGCCGTCAGACCCCCTCGGCAGGAACATCATCTTAAACTGACCGCTGTCATAGTCAGCGTCACCGTTGCGAATGACCACAGGGTACTTGCCACTCAATGGCACAACAGTATTGCTCTGCCCATTCCGTGTGATAGTTCCCTTTTCCAATTCCAGATCACTGCTGTAGCCAACTTCTTTTTCAAACAGGAAACAGCCGACAAAGTGTGGCGTAATACCATTCTTGTTGACATAACCTTCTTTATTATCCACGACAGGCACCAGTGCGTATTCGTAGCCCACACCATTGGCCGCGTACCTGTCATAGCGCTCGAACTCCAGATCTTTTGCCTCATGAACAGGCACGTCAAACAGCGTGACCCAGTTGTAACTGCCGGTTCTGCGCCGCTTGATGCGGATAGAGTTGATCTGCTGGATCATGTAGCTGATATTACCGCCGCGCAAGTTGCCGTCCAGATCTGCACTCATGATCGTGTCATAATCCCAGCTCGGGAAGTCTTCTTCCTGATCCTCCACGCTGCGCGTCACATACAAATGGTCAAATACGCCGCTTTCAATAATCAAACTATTTGCGTCGTCCGTAATCACATAGGTGTTGTCCGCACTATGCTTGTATCCGGCAACACAGGTTCCACAAAAAAACATAGCCGCACCTCCTTATGCGTTCTGGGCCGTGATCATGGCCTCAATATTGCGGGTCACAGTCCTGACCTCGCACACCTCGCCAACGCGGCGTAGCTGAATCAGATACTCCTCTCCGTCACCCAGCGCTGGCATGGCTCCACTGTGGATCGAATAAGTCAGGCTGCTACTGGCACTCGTGCATTGTACCTCCAAATACTTGACCTTAACGCCCAGCATATCGTCATCGGCCTCAGCATTTCCTGCCATCACAGAGCCTTTCATAAACCAACCCTCGCGATATATCAGGGCCAGAACATTGCCGGACTTGTCAATCAGCTCCATAATGCGTTCGTTATCTGTAAAACCGTAGCCCAAAAGCTTGATCGTAAAATCTCCCTGTACCGTAAAGCCGTCGTCAAAAATAACGCGCTGACCGGGGTTGCGCAGGTCGATCATGTGTCGGTCATGGATGTAGACCGGTTCGTCACCACCCTCATAGCGGCCAGTCACAGTTCGGATGTTGCAGCTGATGCGCACCGTGCCGTCGTTGTTGTCAGACAGGTCAACATAGGTCCAGTAGGTGGGCGTGATAAACTTGACGCTGAACGGTACATATCCCGTGTCAGCCGCCATGCCGTTCAGGGTCTCACCCGTTGCCCGCAGATAATACTTTGTGCCATCCTCTAGGTTTTTGACCGTGTACTCTAAAGTGCCCACGCCATACAGCGTTTCACTCTTGGTGATCAGCACGCGGTTAGCGTTGTATAACCCAACAGTATAGGTGTTCAGCGGTTCGTTTTCCGCCTGACTATAGCTCAGTTTAACAGTCATCTCGCTGTTCTGCACGATCTGGTCAGTCAGCAGGTTGCTAAGGCCGAACTTCGGCGTCGTAAAGCATCGGAAGCTCTTTTGACTCGACCAATCACTGGCCGTGCCCTCTTTGTTAAATACGCGGATCTTGCAATAGTAGTATTTGCCATTCTGTAAGACCCCGCCATTGATGACATGATAGGTACGCATCCACTCCGTTTTCTGGCTGTAGACCTGGCTGCCCGTTTCATTGTTATAAATGGTCAGCTCATTGGCAAAGACCTGCTCACCTTCGTAATTGAAGTTGATGTTTGCGCCAACAGCGGCGTCAAACGATGGGATCATATAAAGCACCGGCTGTGCCACTCTCATCACTCCCCTTTTTAGCAAAACAAAAAGCCGCCCAGCAGTCAAAACGACCACTGAGCGGTGTAGATTTAATTCAATCGTTATTTAATTCTTCCATACACATTCCAAGAAAAATACCATCGACTATACAGTTTTATTGTAGTAATGAAGAATCTATTGTCAAATCCTACGCGGCCGTGTTCATCACAGCTGCGCATTTTTTACTCCGTCGATTCGATGTAAATGTCCTTCCAGTTGTTCTGCGGCACCTTCACACGTACAACCGTTCCCACCGCCAAGCCTTGTTTATACGGCAATGTGTATGTGCCGCCAAACGCAGCCACCGTGTACAGCCCACCGCCATTCACAGCCGTGACCTGACCGATCGAAGTCCGGTCATAGCTTGCCTTATTGATTAACCGCTCACAGCCCTTATGGATCTGTACAGCCAGCTCCTTAATAGCCTCAACAACTTCTTTGTTCAACAGATGCCACCTCCTTTACAAAATAGAAAAAATCTCCCACCACTCACCCGCAGACGACACAAATGCACCGTCCGCACTCCACTATAAATCAATTCTTAAAACTTATCTCTTGCTGAACTCTTGGGCAAAGATACCACCAACTCTGTCATGCAGCACACGCGCAAAGCTGTCCGGGTCGTTTACACCGTACATTTGGATATCACCCACATTGACGACCGGGGCACTGCTCATATTCGGCTGCGTGATCTCAACACTTTTGATACTCCGCTGGTTCATATGCGATGCAATAAAGCTCTCCGGATCAAGACCAAACTTCCACAGGTTTGCACTCGGCTGTGCCGGAATAACGCTGCTACCCTTCTCAATCAGGCTGTACTGGCCGAAACTCGGCTTGCGCATCTTGATCTCGGGGCCTTTCTCGTCCGTGATAGCAATGTGGGTTGTTGCAGCGTTCAGAACACCGGTGGCATAACGTGCAACCCTCTGTGTGGCAAGACTTCCACCGCCGCCATTTACACTAAATCCGTTAGCAATAACACTTGCCTGTTTTCGCGCCTGAACAAGCTTTGAAATCTCTTCCTGTTCACGCTTATAAGCGGCAATGGCCTCATCAACTTTTTGAATTACAGTGTTATAATCAAGACAAAGTGACTTGCAAGCATCTTTTACAGCGGCAGAAATTTTTTCATGCGCATCTTTAGTTTTAACACCAGATTCTTCCATCTTGATGTCAGCATTTACAAGATACCCAATAATTTCTTCTGTACTGATACCATGCTGCTGCGCAAGCGCAATAAGACTATCCATTTGAGTTTGGCGCTGCTCGTTATCCATTTGTGTACTGCTTGCAACCGCATAGGTTGTTGCTTCCAGCACAGTCTGCATCTGATCTCCGCTTAACTGTGCCTGGTCTGAGACTCCAAGCAACATATCAATCGAATTTTGATACTGCTCACCTGTGATACTTGTGTTTTCTGTAAGCGCAGTTGCATAGTCAGACAAAATCTGCGTAATCGTGTCTGACGTACCGACATGTCGCTCAAGCAAATATGCGAGGCTAGCTACTTCGGCATCTCTGGCACCTTGTGAAATATCTTTCTCGTCGATGATTGCTTGTGTGTATTCTTTCGATTTTTGAATCAGCAAATCGAAGCTTTGACGTGTATTACCTTGTGCAGTAGTATACTCCTGCATAATTCCGGCACGCTGCGCACCGACAAGATTTCCGTCCTCTAGTGTTTTGGAAAGTTCTTGCTCTGTCTTTGTGTACTCTTTATTCTGAGCCGACGCAGTTTCAACTGCTGCACGCAAATTTTCAACCGCATCACGCTGGTTTTCAAGTTTGCTTACAATGTCATCAGAACTGGAATCGTCATTGCCGGTATCTACATCAGAACCATCCCCAGTCGGGAACAAGTTGCTGTAGTCCGTAGTGCCACTACTGCCGCCGCCGCCACCACTCGCGGCATCCTTCGCATTACTGATAGCTTCTTCTAACTTTTCAATGGACTCTGTAATCGCGTCAATCTGGTCAGTAACGCCGCCGATTTCCTTCATGTTGGCAAGAACATCATCCTTGTAGCCGGAAATCTCACCGCTCATGCCGTCCAAACTCATATCAGTAAAGTGTGCCGCTGCCGCCAGCTGGAGCTGATAATCCTCCCAGCTCGTGCCGATCAGGCTCATGGCCTCGTTCCACTTTTCCTTGACATCGTCCAGATTCTCGATCTCGGCCTCAATGGCCTTGTCATAGGCATCCTTACGCTTATTGATGTCATCGATCTCAGCCTCGATTTTTTCATCAAAGGCTTCCTTTTCTTTATCAATGTCGTCAAGGCGGTTATCGGTTTCCTCGTCGTAGGCATCTTTCAGCTTGTCGATTGCATCAATCTCATTCTCAACAGCTTTGATAACATCATCGCGCTTCCAGTCACGCATTTGGTCATCCAGTGCGGTCTGTGCGTCGTTCACGGCCTCCTGGTCAGCAGCCCAGATAAAGCCCTGATTCCGGTTATAGATACGCACGGTGCGGTTAGCCTGAGCCTTAGCCAAAGCGTCTTTCAGCTCGGCCAGCTTTATAGCACGGTCTTCCTCATCATTGGCATCCTGCAGTGCTTCCTTTTTCTCCTCAAGCTGCTTTTTCTCTTTCTCCCAGGCTTTATCCTTGGCATCTTTTTCTTCCTTGATGCGTTTAGTTTCAGCGTCCAGCTCCTTATCCTTGGCATCCTTGATTTCGTTCAGATGGTCGATTTCAGCCTCAAACGCCTTGTCCTGCGCCTCTTTCTCCTTGTTCAGTGCCTTTTCGCGTTTTTCAATTTCGTCAATGGCAGCCTGACCATAGATTTTCAGCTTGTTGGACTCTTTCTCAAGGGCGGTTTTCTGCTTTTCCAGCGCGGTTTTCTGCTTCTCAAGGGCTTTCTTGTTTTCTTCAAGTGCCTTGGAGTTATCCTTAGTTGCCTTAGTGCTGGCCTTGGTGGCCTTGTAGGTGCTCTTAACCAGCGGATTCTTGCCGGGCATATAGTTGTTCCCGGCTGTGCCAACAAACGAACCAACGCCCGGGCTTCCTGCGTCCATGGCATTGCCGCTTACAAGCGCATCACCATAGCCACCGACAAAGCCGTTCTTCAGCAGCCGCTGCGTTTTCTCGTGGTCAAACACGATTGCACCATGCGGCAGGTTCACAAACTCGGCACCATTATCGCCAACAGTGTACCATTTGCCGGTGTGCGGGTTCACGACAAGTTCATTGCCGATTTCGCCAACTAGCGTCTTGCCGCCAGGCGCGTTCGGAGTACCGGCAGCACTATTATGCGTATCACTGGATTTGTTGCTGCCGCCACCTTTACTGTAACTCAGCAAATTCGCAACACCGGTAATCAGCGTCCCTTTAATGCCGAAGGTCAGCGTGACAGGAATATCTTTCTTCAACCCATCAAGCGCCTTGCTTACAGTAGAAATCTTCGTCTCGCAGGTGGAGGTATCCAGTGTAACCGGGACATTACTTAACGTTTTAGTAAACTGCTCCGCTTTCTGGTTCTGCTCGTCAATCTCGCTTTGTGCCTGTGTGGTATCAACCGAGCAGCCGATGTTGGCCAGCATCTCTGTTGTTTCCTTCACGTCGTGCTGAATACCATCAATTTCACCTGCGGCATACTTCACAGCAAAGGTCTGGATCTCGATAGGGGTCGGCTCACCAAGCTTTTCCTTCTCCTGCGTAAGCTTCGTTACCTGATCCTGTGCATTTTGAAGCTCTGTGGCAACACCACTCATCGCACTATAGTCTGTGCCAGACTGAACAGCGTCGTTGTACTTTTTCTGCGCCTCGGTAAGCTTATCTTGCGCCTCTTTAAGGTCGTACATGTTCTGCACGCGACCCATCGCATACAACTCATCCGCCTGGCTGTCCGTGAGCTGACCGTTAGCCTTCTTGGCCTCCTCAATGATCTCCTCAATGCTCTGGTTGATCTGGCTGGCATCTGCGCTGAAGAAAGTCTCTTTCAGCTTTTCCTTCAGATCGGTCAACTGCTCATTCAGTGCCTGCCAGACAGGGCTGTTCTCAGCGTCATCGCCCAAAGCATCCATCTGGTCCTGGATATCGTCAATCTGCATACGCAGGTTGTCAACCGGGTTGCCCAGCAGGCTGCCCCAGTCAAACTCCCAGCCGTACTCTTGCAGCTCACCCCAGATACTCTGCACATCCTCCATCGAAAGATGGAGCGCGTCCGCAAAGTCCTTTGTGGTTTTATTGGCCGCAATCGTAATCTGGTCCTTGGCATCCTTGCTCATAAGACCAGCCTTGATCGAGTCTTTCAGAAAGTTGTTCAGACCGCTTGCATCAGCACTGCCATCACTGGCCTGCTTAAAGTAGCGGTTCAGGCGCTTCATGTACTTGGCAATATCGCCCTGATAATCCTCTGGGATCACCAGCTCGACAGCAGCCTTAAACTTTTCAGTACCGATCTTACCATTCTTCAAGCCCTCGGCAATCGTTTGCTTTGCTTTGATGATGCTATCATACATATCGCCGGACTCGGTCGCATTCTGCGCATTGACCCAATCTTGATACGCACCGCTGTTCTGCACAAGCAGGCTGTACTGCATCTGCAGGTTACGGCAATTTTCGCGCAGCTGCTTGCTCTGGGCCTCCAGTTCGGAACGTGCCTTTTCAACCTGCTCTGCATTCTCGCCTTCCAGTTCGCCATTCTGCTGCACCGCAGTGTTCAGCGCCTCCAAGTCAGCCTTGACCTGGCTGTACTTCATCTGGTTCTGGCTGTAAGCGAGTTTGATATTGGCCTCAGCCTCATCAATCTTAGCCTGTGTGATTTTCTTAGCCATGTCAGTGTTCAGCTTCACATAGCCATTCTCAAAATCAAGCGCAGCAGCGTACTCGCCCTGCTCTTTGATCAGCTCGGAATAACTGTCGCTGGAAACACCCGCCGTTGTGCTCTGGCTCTGCATTGCTGCAGTAACCAGGCTGATTGCCTTCGTAGCATTGGTCGCCGCAGAAAGCGCATTGGTGGTGAACTCGTTTGTGTACTTGATGCTCTCACCGGTGACAAGTCCCGCCTTGACCAAAATGTCGATCAGGTCGCTCATGGAAATGCCAAGTTTGTCCGCGGCAGACTTCATGTTGTCGTAAGCCTGTACCTGTTCTTTGGTGTAAGCAGTAATTTCCGTACCGGCATTCTCCAAGCTGCCAATATCAACCAAATCAAGATCGTCCAGTCCGTTAAGACTCTGTACGCTGGACTTGATCGTATCAATGGTGTTTTTCGCATCTTCTTCGGTAATGTCAAGGTATTCGGTCAGCGCAGCTGAGCCGTCCTTAATGGCAGCATTTAAGCCGATTTGCGCAGCCTTGAGTTTGGTGGACTCCTCCAGCTGGTCGGCCTGTGCATTCATGTACTGTTTGATGTAAGCATTGTTAGCATCAGAAAGATCAGTATGATAATCGTTTTCACTTTGATTAAATGCAGCACTCCGTATTGCACCAATGGCGTTTTTACCATCTTCTACAGCTTTCTTAATTGCAATATCATCATCTTTTGCAACAGCTTCGTTGTAGTCCTTCTGTGCCTGCGCCAAATTCTCATACAGTTCATTGTATGCAGTAGTTGTTTGGATCTGATACTTAGCTGCCTGCTGCGCAAGCTCCTCATTGGCAGATGTTATTTCCTGAATGTTCTGTAACCACGTCTTGCCCTGTTCAGTAATTGAATCCTTAATATTTTGGCTTAGCGTTTTGTCGTTTTGAACATCTGTTAAGAAATCGTTATATGCCTTTTCTGCTCCAGAAGCGTCACCTTGGAAAGCGATATCAATAGAGAATTTCTCACCATTGCTGTTTTTATATGTGTTTTGTTTAAAACCATTCGCGGCAGCATACTTTTTGAGTATTTGCAGGTCACTAGCGGTAAGATTGTTTACGCTGGACCCGTATGTGTCAAAACGAGACATGTTACGCTGTGCAGCCTCAATGGCACGCTTATTGTTTTCACTATCCTTATCAGTCTCGGTCAAGAATGCGTTCGCCTTTTTCTTAGCCGCTTCATCTAACAACCCGATTTGTTTTTCAAGACCTCCATTGACAAGGTCGATGCCCTTTAACTCATCGCCATATTTCCCTGACAACTCGTCCTGTACACCGATCAGCTTTTTCCGTGTCTCGTATGCCTCGTTTTCGGTCAAGTTTCCGTCATCAAGGGCTTCTCTGAGTTCTTTAATCTGGTCAATGTAGCTTTGCGTATCCTGTATACGTTCATTCACAGCAGTGGCCGAGTCAAGTGCCGCTTCACGATAGCGCTTTTCTGCCGTTGCAGCATTATAGACCGCTTTAACCACGGCGTTAAGCGCAGCAGACACAGCTAAGGTTACTCCCATAGAAAGCAAACTTGCGCCAATACCCTTTAACCCGCCAATGACAGTGTTAGAAATTTTTGCAAGCCGCTGCTGAGATTCTGCAAATGCCGTAGTGGAGAGTGCTGCCGAATCTGTTTGCTGTACATAAACTTTAGCTTGGGCAGAAGCATTTGCCATGATTTTGTCAAACTGTTGTAATGCTTTTTGCGGCCCCTTATCAGCAACTTTATCCATATACTTTTGGATTGCGGCTAAATCAACTTGCAGTTGTGCGTTTGTTTCGGTACTGCCCTGTGTTATTAGTTTGAAGATGGCGTTTATATCAGTTTTTGCACGACCAAGATTAGTAGACAATCCGTCTGTAGTGAAATCAATCTTCTGCGCTCCTAAATCTTTCAAGGCTTTATTGATTTCATTTATTGTATTGCCTGCAATAGTTAATCTCGTTTTTCCAAACTGCTCACTATCTCCAGTTGTTCCGAAAAGTGTTAATATCTTTTGTTGATATCCCATTATAGTGTGATATAATAGGATACAAGGTTATGTATCGAAAACAACAATGGAGGCTAACATTATGAGTAGCGAAATTGACTATGTGTGTCCAATATGCGGTGAATGGTCTGATACAACGGATAGATTCCCTGTTTGTGAATTTTGTGGCAACGAAGATGTAATCATTGTCTCTCGTGATGAAATCAGCGAAATCCAAAATGACATCAGAAAATTACCCGAGCCAGCGCGGCGCAAATATCTTACAGAGGACACAAATAGCGATATTGAGCGTATGGGCATCATGACAACTGAATACATTCGCCAAAAATATGTCTTTAATGACCCACGCTTCAGCAAAGCCAAGTTCAACGAGCGTGAACGCAAGGAAGAAAAGGACTACCAAGAATTCAAGGAGCGAAGCAAGCGCGATGTCGCCGCCTACTACGGTCACCCGACCATTACCTGCCCCACCTGTGGTAGCACCAACACCAAGAAAATCTCCGGGCTGTCCAAAGCGGCTAGTGTTGGCCTGTTTGGGATCTTCTCCCAGAAGGTCAAGCACCAGTTCCACTGCAATAGCTGTGGGTACGAGTGGTGAGACAGAAAAAGCCGCCATGTTCTTATACATAGCGGCTCATTATCAGTGCCTAAAAATAATATCATTATACTTGGAATCGTTTTTATATCCAACCTCAAATCTGGCAATATTCTTTATTGGCACACATACAATAGTTGCCTTATTGGGCTGTTTCATTACCTGTATCACTTCTTTACAATATACGCAAGCCCTTTCTTCGTCATACAGTTTTTTTGCAATAGCATGATCGCGCAAAGTTATATAATCGTCATCTACGCTCTGTACAGTTCCCAATACAAAATCACCATTGTTTAAACAAAGCACCACAAACGTATCCTTTTTTAAATCTATGTGCATTTTCCAAAAGTTGTCTGCCGGATCAACATTAAAAATATCAGTAAAGATTTTTCGCACAGCAATACAATTCTTTACCAAATAAAACGCAATTCCAACAATAACAGCAAATGCAATATAAACAACAAAAATCGGAAAATCAGTTTGATAATATTTAAGTACTATACCATTTACCCAATCAACAATACATTTTATAATCGCGCCAATTATTACACCAACAACTGTATACGTTTGTAGCGGATAACGTTTCATTGCAAGTGCGTCGTATACATATATACACGCAACTCCCGGTAGAAATATATTAAGAATTTCTTCAATCGTCATTATTACTCTTATCACCACCATTACTTTCATTCGATTTATTCATTTTTGCAAGAATATCATCAAAGACATTGTTTTCATTACCCTCTCCGTTCTCGCAACTGTTTTTTCCTCTGCGATAAGTGGAAAATTCCACATCACGACTGCGCTTAATTTTTTTCTCGTCTGACATGATACAACAACCTCCAAAATTTTATTCGGTAGTTCCATCATATCACAAGCATTCGACGAATACAATCATTTTTCTCATCATTGGCGGCGGACGAGAACACGTCTATAATTTTTATAACCTTCTCGTGGCTTTCCCACGATGTTCTGACTGTCTTTCCTCCCATCCGGCCAAAGCCGTAGAATAGGGCTACCCATACAGTCGATGAACCAAAAACCCAGAGGTCACACCCTTCATCTGTGCAGTAAACTGCACGGGTCTCCGGCTGCTGACTAAGCATTGCAGCGCGACTTAGCACCGCCGCCGCATAAGCTGACATAAAATATTAAAGCCCGCCGTCGTTATGACAGCGGGTAGTTTTTTCGCCGTAGGTGCCGCCCTACGGTTATTCTTTTGTATGTCAACTTACGCGACTACAGCTTTTATCTCAGCATATCGCATCCGTGTTGTTGTTTCAGCCTTTCGGCACCTTCACATGGGATTACTCCCCTGTTTTGGTCACACGGCTCTTAGCCTTTCCCAGCAATTTGGGTATTTTGTACACCAAGGTTGCATCCTACGCAGCTATTCCTGTTGCGTAAGTGGGCATATTTACACCGGCCTTGGTATTTGTCATAGATGCAACTGCAGACAACGCCGTGGCAATCGTCGGCATCGCATCTCCCGCTTTAACTAATCCGTCCGCAAAATCAAGCGCGGCCGTTCCCATATCAATAAAATCTTTAACAACTCCACTATCAAGTACATCAGACGAGAAGGACTGGAAGGTAGCTTGGAATCTGGACAGCTTGCCCTCTATACTGGAGAGGTAAGTGTCTAACTCCTTAGTTGCACTGCCTGCACTATTTTTAGAAGTTTCCATTGCCTTTTTGGCGTCTTCCCAGTTCTCCATCATACTAGAGAAAATATTGGCGCGGTTTTTGCCAGCGATTTTGTCCGTCAGAGTGGCTTTTTGAATGTCAGATAGCTGTGACCATTTAGCAGATAGTTCGTCCATAATCTGATATGTAGATTTGAATGTAGCATTGTCACTTTCCAAAATATTCACACCAGATATAGCCTTGATTTCAGCCTGCAATTTGGCTGTACTCTTAACTACGGTATCAGTTTCTTCGCCCATGGATTCAAGCTCGGACGTGGCACCACGAATCCTAAGCGCGATCACCCGCAGCCCTGCGCCTACGGAGTCTGGATCCTGGACAACATCGTTAGCAGCAACAATCATGCCAATCGACTGGTCAATGTCGTTGCCAGCAGTGTGCAAAGACGAAGCGGACCTCTTTAATGCCTCTGCCACACCAGCAGAGGTTATACTAAAGCTATTCAATCTGTTACTTTCATGACGATTAGTCATTACTAACCGTATACTATAAGCATACGGCGGGGAGTCATTTCTGGCTACCTCTCACGTTTCATAAAATAGATTATAGCGTGAGTTCGGACTGTATATTACCGGTGACACCGGAATTTACTTCAAGATGTCTGTTACCAGACACCTCCTGCAGTCTCTACGGATTTATGCAATATACTTTTTTAAACACAGTGGCGGTTAGGACGCAAGCTGTGTTTCTTCCTTGTGTTTAAGATTATCTCCAATCGGGAGATCTTTTACATCCATTTCAGAATAAGATGTAATCAGTGTATCGTTTAATTTTAATGTATCATTTTCCATGTGATAATTAAATGAGTGATAATTGCTGAGTGCCCCATTATTTTCTACATATGTCATAATTAACGCCTTACACACTTCTGGAGCATCTTCAACGTCGCGTTCCCATAAATACAGAATGTTGTATCCGTATTTGTTTTTTATGTAAGTATCTTTACTTTTATCTCTGGCAATAGATGCTTTTTGCTGAACATATTTTATGATACTAAAACGACGTGGATCAGCGTGCCAATATGTTCCGTTAATTTCTATAGACAACTTATTATCTGGTAGATATATGTCAAGTGAATAGTAATGCACAATATGTTCATTTTCGTATTTTATTCTCAATTCATCCAACATAGCGTTGACCTTAATATGTGGACCGGTCAACGTGGGTTTAATATAATTGATGGCTTCTGTGGCAAGTTTGTAATCAGATGCTTTTTGCTTTTCAGTTCTGTTTTCCGGCATTAGATAAAATGCAGTAGCACATTTACGTGAGCAAAATTTACGCATCCTAGAATTTTCTTCATTTGGTTTTATGTAAATTTCTTTACCGCAATAAGGACAACGAGAAAGCCTAGAATTAAAATGTGGATTATCCATACCAACCCAATGTATCGACTGCCATTTTGACATACAGGTAGTGCTACAAAATCTTGACTTGTCAGCCAACCCAGCCTTAATAAAATACTTTTTGCCACATTGTTCACATGTGTTATACACTTTTTGTCTTTCTCTGTATTCATCGGCACATGTTTGGTCACAAAATACATGCTCGGAAGTTTTAGACTTCATGCGCCATACTGGTTTCCCACAATTAGAGCATTTGTCCCAAGAACCTGTTTTTGACCCTTTCTGCGAACATTCTTGTGAGCAATAGTGAGCTTTAGCATGTTTCAATTTCCACTGCGAGATCAAAATATCCTTACCACAGTAGTCACATTTTCCCGGAACCTTATCGTGTGACTGACGCCATAACCTCTGACATTCATCACTACAACATAACATGTCACTACTTTTGTTTACAGAAAATTTCTTTCCGCAATAACGACATATTCTTGTCTCTTTTTCACTCATGCCAATGCTCTTGCATTCTACACTACAAAATCGTGCGTTTTTTCTCGTTTTTGCAACCACAAACGACTTGCCACAAACTTCACAAATACAAGTTTTCTTTTTACTTGCTCTGCTTGCTGCTTTACATTCTTCTGAACAAAATGTATACCGTTTCGCGGCACTTTGTAAGACATAGAAGGTTTTATTACACCATGGACAAACCTTTTCTACGCGATCAATACTTTTTCCCATTAACTTTTCACCTCTAAAAAAATAAAAAAGCCCTGAAAATCCTAACTTCAGAGCAAATGTAAAATATTATATTGCATATCTTTCCTCGGTCTTAGGTGTCCCCACCCTTTAACCGATATAGTAAATTTGGGGCAATGTTCTACCCACTTCATTGTAGCGATCTGTGATCGTTAAGGATTTATCAGCTTCAATATTAAACGCTTTCATTGCAGAGATAATGTCAGATGTTGCATCATCCATGCTCTGCACACCGTCGCCTACCTGCTTGAACATGACAGCAGAATCGGAAATCTGCGTTGCATCTTCCAGGTTATACCCCAATCGGGCAAAATCAGCTGTAGCATTTACAACATCGCTAATGCTAACACCCAGATTCTTCGCTCTATCTCCGGCCTCACTCAGGAACTTACTGTATGCTCCGCTCGTCTCATCCGTAACCTTTTTCAGCTCGGTCATGGCGCTGTCAATGTCCACAACATTCTGATACACCTGACGCAGTCCCTGCTGGAACGCATTGATCACCTGATTTGCCAGCTGGCTCTTAATGTTGACTTCAAACAGCTTTTTAAGCTTAACGCTCAGCTTGTCCGTCTCTAACCCGGCATCCTGAATATACTTCTTTAGTTCAGACCAATCCTTAGACATCTGGCTGGAGTTTTCCTGCGTAAACATCTTGCTCTTGATCTTCTCATCGTAAGTGTTGAAGAAGTCAACAAACCGAGCATACGCCTCAGTATTCGTAGAGATCTTGCTATTGTTGTTGAAGTATCGCTGCGCAGTGTACATCGTATTTTGCATACTCTTTTCCCAAGAGTTAATATTACGAGTATTGCGCAATTCCGTGTTCAGATTGCGAACCTGGCTGGTAGCGTCGCGGGCCTCAATACCAAACGCGCTAAGCAGCGAAGTAAGAGACTTGATCTTTATACTGTTCTTATCTCCAATACCTTGGAACTGTCGGAACATATCCGTAAACTGACCATAGCTGCCATTGGTATCTATTTGCTGTAATACATTGAGCAAACTGGTTAAGTTATCTATCTGCTCCTGAAGAATGTTGTAAGATTTAGAATCCTTTGTCGTCTTTTTCTGTTGCTCAACCAGTGATGCAATCCTGGATTTTACCTGTTCAATCTTTGTTGGCAGAGCCTCAAACGCTTTTTTAGAGATACTTTCTGCTTCAGTCAATTCCTTACGGTATGCCTGAATTGTCACACTCAAAGCAGTCAATTTTGCACGCGCATTATCTGCGTTTTCAAAGGACTGATCTTTATTGAACTTTTCTACAGCATCATTTGCCTCTTTAAAAGCATCAGAAAATTGATCAGAAACTGCCAGGCTTGCAAGATTTCCGTATCCTTTTGCACTGGCTTTTGCCTGTAGATTTTCAACGATGGCGTAATTTTCTTTAAGACTTGTAAACCGCGTGTTTAGAGATTTGCCAAGATTATTAAGTCGAGTATTGACCTCAGAAAAATGGTCACGGACAAGGTCGAGCTTTGTATCAAAAACCTCGAACGCATCAGCCGCATCGCGCAGCGCAATTTGATAAGTAACAAGTGCATCAGCAGAGCTAGTTTTATCAAACTCCGCCTTAGCAGACGTAGCTTTACTCATGGCCGTAACAAGTTCTTCGTAATATTTAATTGTGTCGGCATCCTCAAATTTTGTGCCAACAACGTTCTTCTTGTAATATTCCTCAGCCTTGCTATATTTATCGCTGGTGCTCTTATACTCACGCTGCGCATTATCAGCGGTCAAAGGGTTGGCTTTCTTAACTTCTTTATCTGCTGCTTTGCTGGTCTTGTCAGCCGCAGTGTCTATTTTAGATGCAGCTTTTTCGATATTGCTACCGGCATTTTCAATATCCTTGGCCGCAGTTGCTACCTTGGCGGCATTATCATTGTTTGCAGAAATTACATCACCGGTTTGCGCCTTCGCAGAGACATTGCTCTTAACAGTCTCAACCGCAGTCGTGTCAATACCGTTAAACTTCTTGATTACCTTGCTGATTTTCGTACCAGCATCAAGTAGCTTATTGATATTTTCTGCAAATGTATCCGTCGTCTTGGCAACACGATTAAACTTAGCCATTACACTTCTGATGTCAGATGCAGCCTGATTCAGTTTATCCGTGTCAATAGAAGCTGTTGGCTTTATATCCACTTTTTGCGCATCTGCTTTTTCTGTCTTTTCTTTCTTGACAATTTTCTTATCAGCCTTAGAAATAGAAGTCGCTTTTTCTGCGGCCTCAGCATAAGCATCCGCAGTATTCTTAACAAAGTTCTTCATCTTCGTCATAGACGTTGTAATCGTCTTTGTATCAACGCCAGAAACTTTGTCTACGGAATCCTGCAACTCGTCCAGGATCTTTGCATATGCCTTAAAAATACTGCTCAGAACTTTACCAGCTTTAATCAGCGCCTGTGCGTCAGTATCAATGCTGCTTGCCGACTCTACGGCCTCCTGTACAGCTGTCGTTGCCTGCTGAATGCCACTGTCAGATTTAGCAAGCGCAGTTTTACTTGATTTTACCTGTGCAGAAATTTCTTGGATGGCCGCCTGCTGGTCTTCTACGGTTTTCTGTGCGCTCTCAGCAGATCCATCTCCGATAGAATTGAACTTAGCGATAATCTCTTTTATACTATCCCCAGCAGAGATAACGGCATCTACCTTGCCCGCAAATCCAGTGGTTGCCTCCGCCACGGCCGTAAACTCATCAAACACAGCCTCCATCTTTTTAATAGATGCAGAGACTGTATCTGTCGGTTCAGTTATGGTTTCCTTTTTCTTTGTCTTGCGCTTTTTTGTCGTGACAGTCTTTTCATCGGCTGGCTTGTCCGCAGCGTTCAAAATACCGGCATTATTTAGCGCTTTGGAATATTGCTGGAAAATCGTGTCAAGTTTCTGAATCGCGCCAAGTACAACCTGCCCGTCTCCATTGATAGACCCAGCCGACTCGGCAGCGGCAGATAACGCCGTGGAGATTTCTTTAAGAGCATTGCTTGCATCATTAACCGCAGAAACGATTTTTTCAGATGACGCATTGACTTTGTTCAGCAGTGCCGTGATCTTTGCAGAAGTCTGCTGCTCGGTTTCCTTTTTAACCTTATTCTTTTCCTGCGCAGAATCAATGTCGTATGCGCCCTTTAAAGCAGATAGAATTGCGGCGTTCTGCTCAAAATAGGTATTCAGATCAGTGATTGCCTTACAATAATTGGTAACGGCCGATTCAAACCCAGCCATTTTGGTGTTGAACTCAGAGATCTTATCGCTGACAGCGCTTACCTTCGACTGATCGGAACAAACACCGTCCACAAATTTTTGGACTGTTTTCAGAACAGTGTCGAGACCTTTTGTTTTCAGTTCCTTTACAGCAGCTGCAGCATCTTGCAGATTTTCTTTTGCCTTGCCAGAACTATCTTCTGCTTCTTTTGCAGCCTTGCTGTCTGGTTTGTTGTCCGTTTTGCCGGATTTTCCGCTATCGCTATTCAGCGTTTTTGTGATCTCTCGTTGCTTTTCAAGTGCAGTTTTTAATGCATCTGAGTTTTTAGATGTTGCACCGATAATATCGTTTTCAGCCTCAAGTGTCTTTACTTTTTCAAGCGTTAAAGACAGCTGTAGCTGAACCAGGCGACGCATAGACTCTTCGAGCTTAGAAGCACGCTCAGTCAATTTGTCATCAGAATCATTTTTTATAGTAAGTTCGCCGCTGTTTATACTATCTACAGAGTTGTAAACTTCTTTGATATTTGAGACATATCCCTGTAACTGCTGCAGATAGGTCTTGAACTGCTCATACTCTTCGTTGTTACCAACACCACCCTTTGTTCTCTCAAGCAGTTTGCTGATATCATCCATCACGGTACGAACGGCAATAGCATTACTTTTAAGTGTGGAAATAATTTTAGCGCTATCGTTATCCAAAGTTGTCAAATCAACATCAAACATTTTTTCTGTTTGCGATGCAATCTGAGCCAATTCACTCTGCAAATTCTTTTTGTAATTTTCGATTACGCCAATTTTTGTATCGCTACCAAATGCTTTTTCGAGAAGACCATTGAGATCAAATGTCTTACCAACCAAAGATTCAAGATCAAGGTCTTGGTTAATATTTTTAGTAACAACCTCGCTAAACGCTTTTACATATTTCGATCCAGCATCTTTGCCTGCATTTTCGGCACTTGATCCAGATTTCTGCAATAAAGCATCAATTTTTGCCTGTTCTTTATCAATCTTAGCAGTTATTGCGTTTTCTTTATCACTAAAGTTTTCTCCGTTATTTAAAAATCCAGAGACTTTATAAAACTGCTGAAGCGAATCGATCAAATTGGTTAAATTTGTTTTTACTTCTGTGCCTTTAGAGATATTATTTACGCTTGTTTGAATTTGCTCATAAATCCTTGTCAGATCGTCTGCGTATTTTGACGCAGTTTTGACCAAACTCGCAGGATACCCAGATTCTTTTTTATCAAGACCTATAGCACCATTGATTTTAAATAACTCTGTGTAGGCATCACCATACTTCTTCTTAAAATCATCCAGCTCGCCATCCATATCATAAAAAATATCATTTATGGTATTCATAAGTGCCAGACTATCAATGTCGCTAGAATCATTGAAAATGCTGGCTATTTCAGCCTTGATTTCGTTAGCACCTTTACCAGCCACATTCTTCATTCGATTCAAAACATCTTGCAGACTTTTCCCCACAGCATCAGCATCAAAGCCTTCTTCGCCAAGCACTGTTCCAACAAAGTCTGATTTATAAGAGTTACCTTGTTTTTGTGTTTTCCGAAGGTCTTCAAGCTCTTTCTTTAGCTCTGCAATTTTAGACTTTGATTCTTCAATCTTAGTCTGATCAATTAAATTTAACCCTTTGGCATTGCTAGAAATTTCTTTCTGTATATCAGCAACATCACCATAAGTATCAATAAGACTCCTCATACCAGCCGCTATGGTGGCCGTATTTTGTTGAGCATTTGCTGATAAAGTTGTCAGTTTATGTGCTGTATTATTTATAAGTGTATTAAGTTTAGTTTGTACATTGGAAATCTGCGAGACCAAACTCTTCTCATCAAACAACTCAATGTTTAGTTTGTACTTTTTTGCAGCTTCATCCAGCTTTCCCTGCAAGCCAGTTGTATTAGGTTCTACTTTAACCCTGATTTTCAAATCTTCTGCCATAATACATCTCCTCCTTTATCATGGCTCCGGCTCCTTCCATAAGCACCCAACAATAGTCAGATGCTTATGACAAGAGCCGCAGCTCTTGCCGTTAAGTTAGTCATCCGGGAATTTGTCTTTGATAGCTTTTACAATATCATCGTGTGCTTTAGTTCCAGGTGTTGAGACTTCTTTCTTAGCATTCGTCATAAACGGACGCGGCTCAATATAGGGTGTCACAGCCGATTCATGGAACAGATTGTGCGCACCTTGTTCGATCAGCTGCGGCAAACCGTTGTCTGGGTCTCCAGATGGTGCATACCCTTTGACAATAGGTGGTGCAATTTGAGCAACATCACTTACCGTCAAAGTATTATCCTTGACATCTCCAACAATATTCCGCGAACTATCAATGCCAAGCGTACTGCGGCGTTTATACTCTTTGGGCGAATATGTCGCCAGTACGTCATTCTGTGCATGCTCCTGCACGCACTTTTTTACAATCGTTCGAACATTTCCGTTTAAGGACTGATTGATGCGCTTTTGCATTTCTGCTTTAAGCTGGCTCAATGTGTCAACTGTCGCCATCCCCTCACTCCTCTTTCCTCACAACATCCAGCACAACCGGCTCCTTATGCTCCGGTTCCTTCCCCGTCAACCCCGCCTTCTTGGCAATCTCCACCAGCATATCCGGGTCGCTCAAGCTCTTGATGCCGCTGGCAATCTCCTCAAACGCCTCAGCCACACGGTCCAGCGGGTCAGGGTGGGCCACATTGCGGTAAACAACCATATACTCCTCGCGGCGGTTCTTGATTTCTTCCTGGCAAGCCTCATACAGGCCAGCGGTGACCTCGGCAATGTCCGGGTGTTCTACAATTTCAATACCATCACGGCTGTACACAAAATCACAAATGTCATCCTGGTCATTGCCAATCTTTTTCCATACCTCCGGTGCAAAATACTTTACAACGCCAGCACGCCATGCATAATCAAACAGTGCCGGAACATGGCGGTTCTCCACCTCGCAGCTGGCCACAACAAAATTCACAAAGTCCACGCGCTCCTGCACGGTGATATTCTTCTTGATTTCCATATAACAAACTCCCTTCAATCAGCACTCTTTCCAGTGCTTTCCGCTTTTCTTAACCCAGAGCAAATTCTCCTCCGGGTACTTATACAAAAACATCTTGCGCTTCAATTTGGCCTCCGGTGTTGCCATGCCCTTCACATCAATCACTTCGCTGCGCCCATCCTTATAAATAAGGTAGAAATCGCACACATAAGTAATTGCACGCACAGCTTTTCCATCGTGCCGGAACCCTGGCTGCAGCACAAACGACTTTTGCAGCTCATACTGCACTATCCCCCCCGCCGCAGCCAGCGGCAACACAACTTCCCGGTAATATTCCATCTCCGCCTTAGAGTCAAACACGATACCATCGTAAGTTCGGTCCTCCCGGGCAGACACATGATACTTAGACCACACCGAGAATGACCTTCCCGTCAACAATCATGAAGTCGATAGGATCGCCGACATTGTAGTTCAGCCCCTCATCGGGGATCTGATAGCCTCGGCCTTCATACTCAAAACCAAGCGCTCCGGTATGCTCGTTGTGGTACACGACTACACCGCACTTCATTTCTGGCAGTCTCACAACCGGGGCGTTAACCGGTTCAGAATCAAAACTATCGACGGCAACAGGCTCAATCTTAGCCTTCTTGCTTTTGCGTTTGGGTACTGCCACAGCAGCAGTCTCAGTCGCCGCGGTCTCAACAAACTTTACTTCGTCCATTTCTTCTCATCTCCAAATCTAAAAATAAACAAGGGAGCCTTTCAGCTCCCCTGCTTATTGGGTTTTCTTAATCGGTCAAGGAAATTACTCCTCGCCGGTGCCATCCTCAAAGGTCATCTCATAGATGTCGCCGTCCTGGTTGGCGTAGCAGTCAAAGGTGATGGACACAGTGGTCGGATCGCCAGTGTTCTGGAACGCCAGGTTAAAGGTAGCCTGCGGCTGTGCCTTGTAGTAGGCCAGATCGCACATAACCTCTTCCTCGTCCTCGGTCTTGAAGGGCATCTCACCGCGGATCTCAAAAGCCTTGGGGAAGGTGTCAGCGTCGAACTTGATGCTCTGCACGCCCTTGGCCTTCTCCAGGTAGTAGTAAACAACATAGTTCTTATTCTCGGTAATGCCGGTAGCAGTAACCTTCTTCTCGGCAACATTGGTATCGGAGATCGGGGTGCCGCAGTCGTCACCGGCAGCAAAGACCTGAACAGTGCCGGTCTTGGGGGTCTCGGACAGCGTAATGCCATCGGCAGTACCAGTCAGCTCCTCGCGCTTCAGCACGGTAGCAGTCTTGGCAATGTCCTTACCGGACAGCAGAGCAAACAGCTTGGCGGGCATGATCTGGGTATCGATCTGCAGCGTGCCGGTACGCTCGCCATCAAAACCAACGCGGTTCGGGGCACCCCAGCCACCCTTAGCATACACACGGTTTGCAGAGAAGTTGGTGGTAGAAACGTTGGCGAAGTCGATCTTCATGTAAGGAACCTTGGTCTTGTAGTCCAGCAGAACGAGGTTCATGACCTCACGGTTAGCCATATTAGGATTCATAGCCATAGTAGTAGCCTCCTGTTTAATTTGTTTGTTTTTATCTATCACGACATCTTCTTGAACCAGCTGTCTATCTGGTGGTCCTTGCCACCCCACACGCTGTAATTAAAATCAGAGATGTCATTGACTTGTTTGATTCGTTGACGGTTAAAAGTGTCATGCACCTGGTACACCGTCAAATCCCAGATGTTAGCCATATTCAAACTGTCGTGGTATGTCGCCAAAGCTGAAATAATATTCGCAAGCTCATAGTCCGGGTCAGCTTTCTTGCCGCCACGCTGGTTTTTTTCGTACTCCGCTTTCTTACGGTAGAACTCTTCAAACTTTTTGCGCGTTCTCTCGTCCTTGTACTTGTGTTCTTTCTTTTCTTTCGGTGGGTCTATGTAAGCACATTGTAAACAAACATCACAGACCAGCGTCCAGTTCTTGGCGTTTATAACACCATCCACTGTAAAAGCCCCGGCCTCATCCTTTGCCGGATTCACAAGAAAACACTGGTGCGTTGGCTCATACTCCACTGGCTCTGAAATAAAAAAGCCCAGAGCCGAGATCACATCGGCTCTGGTTCCTTCTTCTAATGTCAGCAGGGTAAAAATGTCCAACTGGTCAATTTCTTCCGGCGTGATATTTGGCATTTCCTGCCCGCCGTGGTTCAGAAGCAATTTCAAGCGCTCCACAAAATCCTTCGGTGTCATCAACAACAGTGATAATGCGTATTGATAGGTGTTATACCCCTTTATGCAAATGTCTCTAAGGTGTGGGGAATGGATACGCCCAACCGTCTCCAACTGGAACCCGATTGGGTTCAAAAGCTCAAAGTATGGTACTTTCATTTGCCATTCCTCCGGTTAAAATCCACAGCCTCATAGCAAATGCAGCGTCCGTAATATTTGTTGTTTGGCTTGTAAACATCATCACTGACAAGGTTCAGCTTACCAATGCCAAAATCTTTACTTCCGTTCAACAGCCTGTCCACGTCGGCGGCCAGTATATCCACTCTTGTGCCAACCGTCCCCTCTCGTTTATAGCTCTGCATAATTTTTTTGTGACAATACGCAAATATATACAGGTATACCCGGTATGCAGTTGTTGTGGGCGCTTTTGCAACCACAGTCTCCATGCACAGGTACGTATCAGTTGTTTCGTTCGTGTCATCAACATACTCGTACTCAAAAATATGGCCGCAAGAGTCCGGGTCGTTGCCTAACAGCATTTCATCGGTATCAGCATCCTCATCCACAGGGCCAAGTAACACGTCGATAATATCGGGATCATCTGCAAAAATCGACGCTACTTTGTGCTTATACGCACCAAGTTCGTTCAAATTCATGCGTCCACCACCTTTATTACCACGCTGTCCTGGCTATTCCCGTCAGGTGCTTGCACCGTAAGTGTAACTGTGTGCCCATTCAAGGTCTTATCATCAACAGCAGATACACGGCAGCTGTCTCCATCCACGCGGTCCCACATCGTCGAATTGGAAAAATATACCTTTTCATTTAACGTGCTCTTGTCGGGCTGAATGGTCCAAACACATCCGGCATAAGGCTTTCCGTCGCGTGTCGCGTGGAACACCTTACCGCGCCCACAAATGCGCACTTTTGCATCCCCTGTGTATTTGATAGCCACATCGCCTGTGTCCGGTACTTTTTTCGGGTCATCATAGTCACAAAGCATCTTGTCGCCATTATCTGTGTCTGGGTTGTACTGGTCTTGTTCAAGGTTCAGCACCAAGAAACCAGTCTGCTGGTTATCGCGATCATAGCGCTCTGTCATACCATCCACACAGGTAATACGGTATGTCTTTGGCTGACCGTTGATTTCTTCCAGCATAAGCCGCTTATCTACGTCCAAAAGTGCAGATTCCTCATCGTAAGGTATCTTTACCTGGAACTCACGGCTGGAAAGTGTCATCAGCTTATTCTCGGAAAGGTTCGAGAAATACGGCTTATCCACAACGGCCCAGCGGGTCACGATCTCGCCGGTCTCATCATCCTGCCACTGAATACTGCGGTTACACAGCTCAATTTTGCCGCGTACCGTAATCTCATCATCAGCATCACGCTCCGTAATCAGCCAATGGCTCTTACTCCACAGCATAATGTGCCCGATCTCAAAATCATCACCCGGCATGGTCCTAATGACCTTCTGGTTCGTTACCGTGCTGGAGATAATCTCCATATGGTGCTTGATTCCATCAATTTCGACCTCTTTATATGCTGGCGAGTCTGGCCCCATTTTGAGCGTGTCGTGCTTTGATTTTTGGATAATACGATCGCGGCGGCTCGTACCGGGTCTACCCAACATGGCGGCATACATGTCATAGTTCATGCGCACCACCTCACTGTGTCAGTCCGGCAATCTCACCGTTTCTAAAAGAATACAGATTGATCTCGCCGCGCAGGCGGTGTTCCGTGGTCGTCATCAGGTCTGTCATTTTTTCCAGCAGGTTTGCCGGGCTGTACAGGCTGAAGTCCTTTGTATTTAAGGCGTTCTGCAAAGCGTCCGTGTTGTATACAAATGGCTCAACGAAATGAAGTACCATTCCCAGCGCCAAAATGTCCTTTTCACGGTTTGTAAGCGTAACATTAAAGGCCAGAATATCGTCTTCCCTGTCCGTCAAATCCTGCTTGCAGATCTCCTCAAAGTCGCCAATCGCCAGCGTCAGCAAATCCTTCTGGTATTCCAAACGGGTAATTGCGTCAAAGTCCAAGAATTCGTAGTTGCGAACCCGGGCACGATAACGCTCAAAAACTTCCTCGTATTTGGTGCCCATAGGTCACACCTCCGTTACTTGATCGTTTCGACTACAACAGATGCTTTCTTCACAGGCTTCTTGGTATCCAGCTGCAGCTCTTCCTCCAGGTCGCAATGCAGGACTTCGTTCAGCGCCTTGATCACGCTGCGGCTGTCCAGCCCGTCCGCCTTCATAAGCTCTTTGGCACGCATACGGATAGAATCGTGCATGCCCTCGCTCATCTTCGGCACGTCGCTGCGAATCTTGTCAGCGCTCCAATGGAACACCTCATCAAAATTCTCCGTTGTCAGCGCATTGCGGTAATACTGGCTCACACCAAGCTGCTTCAGCACCTCAGCATCTTCGATCAGGATCCAGTTATCCCGGAAAAAACGCGGCTGAGAGCCACGCATGGCAACCAGTTCGCCATATTCGATCTCCTGAATGTCACCAAAATCCTCCCACTCCACCGTATAACCGGCAGTGCGGCTGGAGATATAGATCAGCGGACCATGTACACCGTTTTTGCATTCAACAATCGTATTGCTGGTAATTTTCTTAACTGCCAAAATAGTACCCTCCAAACATAATCAAATAAAAAAGCCCGGTCAGTCACCCAACCGGGGTATTATAGTAAGTTGTCAATATCAGACGTTAGAGAATTTGTAAGCGCCATAGTCGCGATCCATGATAACGCCGATGCCGGTACGCTTCAGCATCAGGAATTCCTGGCTCATATCCTGGTTACCCATCAGGTCGCCCTGCAGCATGGTGACAGAACCCTCGGTGACGCGCTTGATGGGCTTCGTGCCGCCAGCAACAACGTACAGCGTGTCGTCAGGCAGGATAAACTTGGTGCCGCCGATCTCATGGCGCTGCTTCATAGCGATCAGGGGAACACCGGCCAGCTTGCCAGCATAGCCCATAGAATAGATGCTTTCCTTGCGGGAGTCAGAGCCGTCAATATCAGGGATCTTGCGCAGAGCCTTACGGGTGCCAATGATGGTGGCAGACTCACCGGTAGATGCCTCAACATGCTCGACCAGATCCAGCAGCTTGTCAGCATCCAGAGTACCGGTCTGCATATAAGGAGCCTGCAGACCGTTGATCATGCCACCAAAAGCAGCATAAGCGGAATCCAGGTCGTAACGGGTAAAGGCGGTAGAAGCAGCCTTGATCATGTCGTTGAAATCAACACGGCCAGCCAGCACACGGTTCAGCTCCTCGTAAACCTTGATGGCGCGGAGCTGGGTGTTGATGGTGATGTCCTGACCGGACTCGAAGCGCTGACGGCGGATGCCCTGCGTACCCTCGGCAACGTCGGCAACAGTCAGCAGAACGTCCTTCTTGGTGTGGAAAATATTGGTGTCGCCCAGCGCCAGATTGCGATCCTCGATGAACTGGGTGAAGAACTCATCGCCCTTCAGACCTTCCTCACTGATCTTCTCAATGGCAACCTCGATGATGCTGAACAGACCGTTGCACTTACCATCACGGATGGCTTTCAGATCAACAGTGGTCTTGCCGCCATTGGCCTCGATCAGGGCTTCGCGCAGAACTTTCTGACTGTCAGCGACGCTGTACTCCTTGCCCAGTCGGCCAAAGTAGCTATCGACTGCAAGGTTAATAAGCTTGTTATCAATTTCCATGGTAAACCTCCCAAATAGAAAAACACCACCCGTTCCCAGGCGGTGCAATTATCTCAAATGTAATTAGTTATATCTAACCCTGCATTACAGCGAAACGCGGATCTCGAAATACTCGTAAGCGCCATCGCCCCAGCCGGTCTTCTCAACACTCTCGATCTTACCAAAGGTCTTGTCGTCGGCAGCAGCTTGGACAGCGATCTTGGTAGAATCAGCAGCAAAGCCAACATACTTGCCCTTCGCAGGCTCGCCGTCAAAAGCTTCCTTGGTAGCGCTGAAATCGTCGCCGTTATGCAGCACATAGCCGCGGCAGGGAGAACCAGCCTCATTGACCCACTCAGTCAGATAGTGGGTGCGGGTCTCATCATAGAACAGCTCCTCGCTGGCAATCAGAACCAGATCCTTGGGCTTGGACTCAGCGGTAGGCGCAGTGGCCTTATAGATCTCACGACCCTCACGCTCACCCAGAACAACCAGCTGTGCATTATCGATCGCAACGGCTGCATCGCTCTTATAAACCTTGACACTCTTCAGCAGAGAGCCATCCTTCGTGCCGGACATATTATCCAGACGCACAACAGCATGCTTTTCAATAGCCATAGTAAAAATCCTCCATTTATCGTAATTTATCGAACGGAATAGCGTTCAAACAGGTCACCGTATCTGCCCTCGCCGGACTGCATCTGGACCCCGTCCACGCCAAAGCGTGCTTTTTCGATCTCGCCCTTCTTCTCTTTGGGCGCAACATAACTGAACTCGGCAGAAGTCTTTTTACCAAGCAGCTTATAGCATTCATCCTGCAGGGCGGTGAACTCCATGTCCTCGTTCTCCTTCAGCGCGGCATAGTCTGCCACACCATTCAGCTGCTTGTCCATGATCGCAAACAGCTTCTCGCGCTTCTCAGCATCCTCGGCCTTCTTAGCCTCAGCCTCGGCAGCAACATAAGCATCAAATTTCGGCTGCATCTCGTCAAACTGAGCTTTGACCTCGGTGTACTGATCCGCGTTCTTCTTTGCCTCTTCCTTAGCGGCATCGACTTTTTCGCACAGTGCCTCATACAGAACAGGCAGATCGGATTCCGCAGAACCTTCCTCCCAGTCCTCGTACACGACCTTCACGCGCTTCTTGCCCTCAAAGTCAACCTTGACATTGTCGCCTTCCATAGCAAACGGCAGTGCGTAGGTTTTCCAGTCCTGCGTATCAATCACGATCGCACGATTCTCCTGCACATCCTGCATCCAGTAGCGCGATTCCTCGTCGCCCCAGCGATCAGTGAATTTCTCAACAGAAACGGCGTCACGAATTTCCTGCATGCGCTGGCCGTCCGTGAGGGTATACTGTTCCGCAGGCTCATCGGCAGGTTTTGCAGCGGATTCCGCCTCAGACTGAATTGCCATAGCAGCCATCTCCTTGCACTTGGCTTCCAGCTCCTCTTCGCTCACTTCCTCCAAAGAGAAATCCAGCGTAGAAGCGTCGATGCCGTAGGATGCAAGAATTTCATTTTTCTTCTCCAAAACATCTTCTCCTTTCGCAAAATTATCTATCTCAGCCTCCTTGGAGGATTGAGAACTCTGTAATGCTGTGTATTCATCCAACATGTCTTTGATCTGGCTTGCGGTCGTAGCGGCACTGAAATTTGCCACTACATCACTGCCAACCATGGCCGGTTTGATGCGCGGGTTGGTCGTGGAAAGAATGCAGCAGCCGTCAAAGGTGAAATCGCTGACAACGTAATATCCTCTGTCATCCACTTCTCCGCGCAGGTTGGTGATCTCCATACTTTGCGCTTTAACTCCATCGCGCTCAAAAATTTCACAGGAATCGTCGAATTTGGTCCACAGCAGACCATCTACACGCAGGTAATCCCGCATGTTTCCTGTTCCGTCATCCCGGTTCACCCACCGGGGATTGCAGCTCTCCGGTATCACACCGTAGGCGCTGCCCGCATATACGTATTCGATCCCATCGTCATCAACTTTCAGCTCATGCTCGTGTCCCTTAAAATCCAGGTCACCGGCTTTGCTTTTTTCAATGTAGCCAAGGATCGGCGTGTTTTTGATACTCTCCAGCTCGCTGTCCACCACCTCTTTTGAGAAAGTGGAACCGTTCAGGTTGTCGCCGGTATGCAGCACATCTATCGTCACGTTGATAAATCTTGTGTCTTTACCGTCGATTTCCCCTGTTTTCTCAAAGGTGACAGGCAGGCGATTCAATCGGTTTCCCATCTCGCTCACCCCGCAAATTAAAAGAGCCACCGGCAGGAACCCCGCCAGTGGTCAATAGTAGTTTCGTTTCTGTTTGTTGCTTACATATTCTTGCAGCTCTTTGATCTGGTCATCGTCCAAGGCATATACATATATAATGTGTCCGCCATGGTCCTTCTCTTTACGCAAAAGAGTCACGCCCATCATGCTCAGATGAACAGCCAGCTCGCGCCCTCGGATCTTAACCTCTTTCATGGCTTATCACCCCTCAGAGTTTGCATTGCTGTCATTTTCCTGTGTAACAGCCCCCGCGTCGCTCAGGTCTTTTCCCTTGCTTGCATTGGTAGGCCGCCCACCATCATCCGTCGCGGCGTCACTGTCCGCGCTCTGGGTGTTGGAGCTGGTCAGCGGAACTTCCAAATCTTTCAGACCAAGGACCTCATTTTCCAGATACAACATGTTCTCCATGTCGCTCGGGCTGTAACCAGCTGTCGCCATAATAGCACTGCGCACAGGCAGACCATACTGACCGTCCTTTACATACTGGTCATGCATCTCCTGCCTGTTGAAATATGTGACATCCAAAATATTTACCTTGAACTTAATTGCCGTTGAAACGCTCTTTAATTTGCGGTTGATCCAGCGCTCGATTTGGCGCATTACCGTAAATACGATCATCTGGTCATTGATAGTTGACCATTTGACCGATGTGGCCGAGTCTTTGTCTCCGCCGCCAAACAGGATGCTGTTGACACCGGCCTGCGTCCACATGGACGCCTCGGCCTTTTCTACATCATCACTGCCGCTTACAGCGCCGCTTTTCTCAAAATTCCAACTGGAAACCTTCATGGGCGACATAAACGCGCCAATGTTTTCCGGCAGCACATTGCACAGCATATCGTAGAAATCCTTGCACAGGTCGTAGTCGATCAGGAATGTACCATCATCACCGGTGGGTATCTCCAAGGCTAATGCCTTGTAATTGTTGACCTCGCTTGCATTTTTGCTGATAGCGCGGTAGTCCTCAATATCCGCCAACGCACTGAACAGGCTTACAAACGGCGGAATCGGAATATGCGTCTGCTCGTTGATTTTGATGCAGACGGTGTTGTCGCTACTCAATTCCTGCCATTTCAAGTTGGAATCCTTGGCGTATGCATTGTACATCGTCGTGAACTCCGGCGGGAAATTCGGCAACCGCTCACTGTTAGCATCAAAATAGCTGAAATTGAAGGCGAAATTATATACGCCATCCTCAATGCTGGAAATCTTGCAGTAATCCGGGTCCAGTTGCTGGAATGTATAACTATCGTTTGTCTCCCACGCATATCCGTAATACACATCATCACGGAAGGCCACCGTCAGCGCACGGGTAAACTCGTGCCGAATGTTCATCTTCTCTAACTGATTGATGACCGCATAATACCCCTTCTTGAACTTGTTCAGGTTCACGCTCTTGGTCCTGTCAATGCCATACGGCACAACAATATAGCTGAACGTAGACATACTCGCAAAATACTGGATCAGTCTGCGGTAATAGTTCGATATATTATAGAGGTACTGGCTCATCTGGCGTAGCTGCGTCTCGTAGTTCGCCGGGTTGCCAAGATAGGTCACAATCTGGGATTTTGTGTACTTACGGTATGTAGGTGCGTAATCCTTGTTATTTTCAAGGTCTCGGACTTTGATTTGTGAAATATTTGCATAGCGGAGCTTGTCCATAAACTCCGTCATAGATACATAGTCGCGCTTGCCATCCGGGGTCATCACGGCCACTTTTTTCTGCGTTGAATCAATAGTCAAATGTACCCCTCCTTCTGGCAGGTGCCCTAAAGTTTATTTCGATTTTCTTTGTCTTAGCGTAATTCTTTGCCATGCTGCGCTCAACCTGCATTGCTATGTAGTAGTTATAACTAACCGAGCTGTAACGGTCCTTGCGTGCGCCGGGCTTTTCATGTACACGGATCAGGTTGTTTGTCGCCTCATAATCAAGGTTGACCAACTCGTTGACCATCAGCCCTGTATTGATAAACGGCAGCTGCAAAGCGGTACGCTCTGTCGGCGTCATTTTGTCATAACCCTTGAACTGCGCACGCAGCAGCTCCTCGCAATCGTACTCAGAATCAAGGAACCGGATACGTCCCTGCTGAATACCGCTTCGCAGTGCAATCGTCACATCATTGTTGAACTGTGCGCTGCCCATAATGGCCCAAATTACCTTGGGCGCGGTCTTATCTGGGCATCTGTCCTGGAAATCAGTGTTATTGCAGCAGTTCAGCGGCGGGAATATCTCTCCGCTCTCTGGGTCATAACATTCGTGCATCAACAGGTCCATGATCGGGGCACCAAGGCCCTTGGCATCAATACCGATGTAGTCGCAGTCAAACCATTTAAAATAACGGCGCAGTTTTAACACAAGGTCCTGCGTGATGATACCTTCACAGTTTTCCGTATATACCATGTTGCTGGTATATCGTCCACTGTTGCTCGGTATCATGTTGTTTAAGAAAATACTCGTTGCGTCGTTATCGCTGTGTTTAGAACTCATCAGAGCAATATCGACCGTTAAAATACGCTTCTCCCCAGGCTTTTTCTTGGGCGGTTCAATAGATCTGCCTGCCAAGATAGTACCTGGCGCATAAAATGCCTGCTTCAGATTGCGTACTTTATTGATATCTTCAAAGCTGAACAGCCCGCCATCGGTCACGCCGATAAACATGGCTTCCATCTCCATACGGAACTTAATGTCGCTGAACGAAGATTCGGACATCTCATCCTCAACCTGCTCCAGTGACAACATACCCTCTTTTACAGGCATCTGATACGGGAACCGGAAGCAGAAATATTTTTTATCTGTGGCGTACATATTATAGAAATAGTCCTGGCACAGCTGCCACGACCAATGCGATTGAAACCATGCTGAACTCAAGTACATTTCAATAGGTCGCTCCAGCAAATGTTTGTACTGCTTCTTCCGTAAATAACCAGGCTGGCGTGCAACCGTCAGGAAACGACGCAGGACTAGATCAATGACATCCTTGTCAATCATACGGAACTCGTCGCAGACCAGAATCGTAGCACGATGTCCGCGGGAGGTATCGCTCGCTGTAACAACTTCGATAAAGCTACCATTACGGAATGTAATCTCAGCCTTACTTTGATTGATGACAACATCTTTTATCTCACCGCGCAATAGCGGCGACATTGGCATAAGTTCCTTGGTTATCTTTTCAAGAACCTGCGCACCTTGACTTCGAACCTTTGCGCAAACCACTATTTTGCTGTGCGGATAAAGAATCGCCTTATAAACGATGAATACTGCTGTCAGGAAAGTCTTTCCTAGCACATTGTTATCCTACCGGCTTTTTATCCGGCAGTTCTTATGGTTTCCCATAAGGTCAGCATACATTTTCATCCATGTAGGATGTCGGACACTCGTGGGCAGATTATATTCTATCTATGATAGGTTCACTGCCTATGCGTTACAATACTGCACTTTATTAAAGGTACAGTTATCTCGGTATCAGCATTATCAGCCTTTACCGATTTTGCCCGATGCGATCAAGCAGATCTCTCCGCCTGTGGGCCTAAATCGACCACGACTTCCAATGAAGCAGAAATTCGTCGCCAGATTCATCATAAAAAGCAAGACGACCTGGAACGGATGTAACTCTAAGTTTAAATAGTCCTTGCAGAATCGGTGCGGGTTCGCTCTGTAAAAAGAACACCACTTTGCCACCGCATTCATGATTTGCGTAGCCTTGTCATTTGCAACTTCTTCTGCAGTTCTTTTCTGAGCCATGACCTACCACCTCACTTTGCAGCTTCGGCGGCCTCATCAGGCCCATCGTCGTTCATGTAATATTCAGGTTTGTGCGCGGTATACCGTTCCATTTCAGCGTCATATTCCTCTTTATAAGGGTTCTTCAGCTTAAACAGTTCGCACAATGTCCCAACCACCCACACACGGAAATAGTGTCCTATACCGTCCACGTCCTTCCACGCCGGGTCAGGATCCGGGATCGGATCTGTCCTCTCCCATTTTTCAATCAGCGTGCCAAAGGTATTTGCCTCGGCCAGCGCATTGTCATTTGTCTGGTTAGGCTTGATATTGGCTGAGCCAAGCAAGCTCTGCAGGTTGTCATTGGCCGTTTTAATGTCCTTGACATCGCCACTCTTGGCCGCACGCTCACAGGCAAGCTCACCAATGCAGATATTCTTGAACAGTACCTCCTGCGCCTTGGTCTTGCATTCATACCGCGTTGTCCAATCTTTGTACTCTCTATCCAGGAATAGATACTCCTGATCCTTCATGGATGTTCCCCAAAAATCAAGCATACGCTGGCTGACACGCCCCTTGGCATCTACGGCTTGGGAGTTATCATCAACCTCATTGATGATGCGGCCATTAACTTCTTCCAGGTAATCGTCAAAGGTCTTGTTACGATACTGTACAATGTTCAGCTGCTTGACCCATGCAGCCATGCGGGTAAGATTCGCTGCACGATTTGCCGTAGATCTGAAAATTTTGTCGTTGTAATACATATCAAACCGCATACAAACGCGCTTTGCAGCATCCTCTTCATTGCCAAGCGTTTTGCAATAATGGTCGTACAACTTATCAACACAATTCTTGCAGCTCGGCATAAAGTGATTATTCCCTGCCCACAGCTGACTTTGGCTCGGATAAAAGTTATCCTTTTGGCGTGTAAATTTCTTATGACACGTCACACAGAAAAACACTTCCGGCTGGTCCTCCTCCGCCATAATACGCTGGATTCGCGCCTGCGCCTCTGCGTGCTCTCGTAAAATCGTCGCTTTATTTTTAGCGCCTTTGGGTCGTCCCATTACGGATCACCCACCTTGTTTTCTGTTGGGTTACCGTCCTCGTCAAAATCAGCAAACTGATTACGACCGCCGTTACTCCAATAGTTCACAATCGCCAGCAGCTTCGGTGTCCGCTTAAACACACAAAACGGTGCGCCGGTAATATCGTTCACCTCGCGCTTCTCGTAGCTAAGTCCATACGCCTTCAAAAAGTTTGTCAGGCGGCTGGAATAGCTGCAAAAAAACTCGGGCTGTTTCTTAACAGTCACCTCCAAAAACTCACTTCCCTTCCCTTAAAATTCGCCAGCTGGGTTAGTCCAGCTTTACATCATAGGCGCAGTCCAGCCCTAGGTCATTGACGACCAAAACTGTCTGCTCCGGTTTATTCTTCAATCGCTTATCCATACAATAATTGTCAGGGCCATCCACGCAACCGCTCTCGTAGACCTTCGTGTCGTACACGGTAGTCAGGCCATTGGTATGTCTGTGTCCCATCAAAACGATGTCTGGCTTCATGCCAGTCATCATGGTCAGGCTGTTCACTACTCCTGCAGGAGTATCCTTGTCTCCATGCACAGCAAACACATTCGCACCGCGAACAGCAAAGCGAACCATCGACTCGTCAAGATCTGTATCATAGACATGGATGTTGTTAATCTGCGCACATTTTGCCTGCAGATAATAAGTCACAAGCCGATCCAGATACTCGCCGTGCTCGTTGTCTTCCTTGTTGGGGAACACCCGGCTGTGGTTGCCCGGCACGCTGTAGACATCTACACTTAAAAAGAGTTTCGACATCTCCGTCACGAACCAGCTCACAGCCTCACTGGCGCTGATAACCTGATCGATCACATTTTCGTTATTTTCCAGACGGCTGTTTACATGGATCGCCCCGTTCACAAGGTCACCGCCAAGCACAACATAGCACTTTTTAGCATTGTGCCGCCGCCAGATCTCTGCAATCTTCCCTGCATACTTGCGCAGGCGGTACATCATGACATCGCCGTTGTAACGGTTGCAGTAATTGTCAATGTGCAGCCCTGCGTGCAAATCCGTCAGGTGGACTATCAGGTCACAGTCGCCCTGTCCTACACACTGCAGCACATCCACATGCGCATAATCCATCGGGTCATAAGACTCAACGCGGCGCTCGATCAACTCACGCATACTCTCACCACGCGCTTTTGTACGAAGCAGCCGACTGACCTCGTTACGCTCATCACGCATCTTGACCCGCGCCTTCTCCAGCTCACGCCGCTCTTCGCGGATGCTTTCCAGCAGCTCTTCCGTGCTGGCTGTATCGACCTCGCTCACCTGCTGCAGATCCTGGTATGCTTTCCATGTCTTGCGGTAAGCGCACTCGCCCTTATCCCAGCCAAGCGTTGTGTTGATAACATTTGCAACATCAGTCCATGTACCAATTTCATCCTTACTGCGGCAAACACGGTACACATACTGCGCGTCCGTCTCACCGCTCAATTTCGGCCAATCGTTCATGCAACCACCTCGTCACCCAAAGTACGGGCGGTACGACGGCGTTCATCCCGATCCATCTCCTCAAGTGCCTGCTGCGCGTCAACATTATTAACAAGCGCATTCAGCACGTCACGGGTCTCGTCAACCATGGTCTTATGCACGGTCGTAACCATGTGCGCACGGGGGAACTTCTCACGGATCATCTTGGCCTCTGCCTTAGAAATAGTAATCATACAAACATCGCTCCTTAAAAACCTTTTAAAATCGGACAAAACAAAAGCCCGCCCAAAGCCGAAGCCCTGGGCGGGATAAAGTCATCAGTCCTTAATCGTTGTAAACCGCCTTATTTTAAAAGCGTTACATCGTAGAATGCCGCTGTCTGTATTTGCGTACTCTTTCTCTTGTCTGTTCTCTTTTTATGATCTTGGCGCAATCATCACAATACTTTGTCATGTTACCTCTTGCCGTAAACGCACAGCCGCAGCTCACGCAGAACCGTATGTTTTTCAACCCCACCGTTTGATACAACGCATACAGGTTCAGCCGATTTGTGTCAGGCGTAACAACCATTTCGTATACAACTTCATTATTCTTTAAATCATAATTCTCGTAGGTATAATAACAGCCAACCTTCTTCGCGGTATGTTCGCTGTCCGTCCGTAGCAGGATGCCGTACTCATCGCTCACCGTCTCCATCCCTATCGGCGCGTGATAAGTCTCGTACCACTTTCCCTTTCTGATGGTTACATCATGCAGGTGCGATTCAAAACAGCTGCAAAACCGCTTGATCTTAAACTCGGTCGTCAAATCTATCGTGTCCATATGTAAAATCCTACACATCATCACAACGCCAAACAGGCAAAGTTGCTCTTTCTGCTTCAGATTGTGTGTCTCAATTTGTGTCATGATCCATTCAAGGTCTTGTTTATATACTTTTATACTGTCAATCTGTAATAACTCACATGTCTTCGTTCCACAGGTCTCAAAATGCCTTACAAGGTCATATCTGTCGTAGCTCAAATTCAAACTGTTGTCAAACATCGTAAGGTACATATCAGCGCATTTGTCAGGCGTCATTCCGCTGCGCCCAATTACACGCTTCAACGCACGGTTTCCCAAATCATTCTTCTTGTAATTATCAAGCAGCATCTTCTCGTTGCAGTAAAAATCATAAAACATCGCAGTCACCTCCCGGCACAAGCTCTGCATCGATATACTCTACCGGGATGTCGCTTTCCACAGGGGCCAGCGTATAACGCTTTCCAAGGTACTCATACTCGCCGTCATCGCACTCCTGCGGCAGGCAGATGTTTACCTGTTTGATGTTCTCTACTACACCCTTACCGGCCATCTGCCACATGAACTTTTTGTTGCGGCTCTTATATTTGTCATAGCACAAAACCACACAAATGTTTGCAAGCTCACGCACATCCGGCACGATCTGCTGGCACCGGCTGCGGTAAATGTTGTAGTAATACTGCCAGTTTACCTCAAAATTCGTAGCGATCTCTTTCGTAATGTTCTGTTCTCTTAAAATGTCTTTGTACGTTTCGTAGTGTCTGCACTGGTGATTCAGCTCCGCCAAATCCCTGCACAGCTTATAAAATTCGCAAAATATCAACTCAATAGCGTCAAAATGCTCCTGGTCATACCCGATCTCTTCATCAAACATGATCCTCCAGTCAAACTTTTTCATGCGCCGTTTGCGGATCGTGTTTTCCCAGCGTTCAAGCTCAAAGCACAGCATGTTCATGTTGGAGTGGGCACAACTCAGCTTTTTCATCCGCTTATAGTACGGGCTTGCGTACTTCATAAAATACGGCAGCGGACGACCGTATTTCGCAATGTTGCGGGGCACTGGGTAAAGCACTCCCGTCTTGGCAAAATCGATGGCTTTGCCATTGACCACCGAGAGCAGATCAACATATCCCTCGTATCGCTTTTTCTGCTCTTGTGTTTTTGGCGCTTTGTTGTGGTATGCACTCGCATAGTTGCTTATCTCTCCAATAGAGCTGCGCAAGCTGCGAATAATACAGTTTGTTCTGTTCTGGATGCTGTATTCTTCCTTCAATGCAGTAACCTTGTCCTCAACATCAATGACCACAGAGGCATTACGATCAACACCGCTCATAATTACAGGGTCATTAACAATCAATGTAAGATCACCGTCATAATCCGCGCCATTTAATCGCTGCGGCGTGATACTTTTGCAGTTTACAATCGCCGTGTTGACCAAATGTCCACAATACTTCTCCAGAAGTTCGTTCGTCGTTCCTTTTAAAATAACATGTTCACTCTTGCAAATATGCGGGTTCCGCTCTAACAACCGCTCACCAAGCATGGTTCCTGTTCTGTCAAAGCAGAAGAACTCATCCGCCTCCAGCGCTCCCTTTAAAGGCAACCCACCGATATGTTCCATAAGCATGATCAAATCAGGAGTTAATGTTTTGAAGGTGGATTTAGTCCAAAGCTTTCCACACTTCATATCATCGCGGTACTTTCCAAGCAAATTCACAATGTAGTTCCGCACACCGTCCTCGTTCATCATCTCCGGGTTTTTGAGAATGGCTGCGCAGTAGTCGTTCAACGCCTTATGCTTATCGGCGTACATGCCAAGAAAGCAGTATGTATAAATCGGGTCGCCGTCTGTGATCTTTTCAAACCAGTTGATACTGTCATCTGCGATAGAGCGGAACTTGTCATACGGCAAGTCCAAATCCTGCAAAATCTGGTAGTTTGCCCGCGTCATAAGCGGCTCCGTATCAGCATCGAAGTTCCACTTGGCAATACCAAAACAATGGTTGTACTTCTTGAACTGATACCAATACTCCTCCCAGTCCGCAATCGTGCCGGTTTTGTTGAAGTAGGAGTATCCCTTGTACTGCCCCTCCGTCAAAATCATCAACGGTTCTGCGCCTGGGCTTACATCGTGCTGCACGCCCCAGATATCTGTAATGAACCGCACGCCGCGCTCTGCAAAAAAAGTCTCATAGTCAACACTATGCACAACTCCCTTCATCAGAGGGAGCCTGATCACCGCGCTCGTAATAGGTGTATCACTGCCGATCCTACGGCGAACTTCCTCCATGATCTTTGGATGTGCAATGCCGCAGCCGTCAAATGCGTTGATAGTAATGTCGCGGACGCCTTCCGTGATGTCCTTCTGTGTCCAATCACGCTCTGCACCGGTATTCTTATCCTTGAACTTGATCTTTTTATCATACACATACTTAATGTGCTGGTCCTTAATGGTTAAAAAACAGTCAGGTACAACGACAATATTCGGTACCCAGCCCTCAATGCAGTGGCAACTGGAGAAGCAGAGACCACGATAACCGGAATACTTCGATATAACGCACTTATCAAAAGTTATTCCCATCGTGATACGCTTGTCCAACTCCTTGGCGATCCGTCTGTCCACAAAACTCAGGATGCCCTGCCGTACCATGCTGGCACTGCGCTCACTCACCACAAATTCCTGCTTGCCAACCTTGAACCCGTGGTGGATCAGCCGCGTCATCTCTTTCTTTTTGTTCTGCCCGCCTACGCAGTTCACAAACACCACAAAGCGGTTAAACTTATCGGTCTCATATGTAATCAGCCGAACCTGCCGGAAAAGCATATTGTCTCCCTGTTTTACCTGAAAGCGCTTTTCCTCATCCGGGTCAAGCTGGATGTTAAAGTTGTTGCTTATAATAAAGGAAAGCGGAAATTTCCGTACTACATACAACGGGGGTGCAAACATTACTCGTCCCCCTTTCCATTGTCGTTCTCGTCCGGATCTACCTGCTCCAACTTCAGCGCTCCATTATCAAAGCACCAGCGATACACAACAGCCCACGCAAGACCTGTCACCAACGGCACACCAACAAACAACGCCAGCGCAAACAGCCAATTCACCCCCAATCCAACAGCCACGACCGCTGCAATCGCACATATAGCCCACACGATCATCTTGAACATACTCCACGCATCCAGCGCGGCCTGCATTAAAATCAATTTTGTCTCTGCACGCTTAATATTCAAACAGCGTACCTCCTTTATTTTATACAATTTGTAATATGCGTTAAGTCTGCCCCTCACACACGCATACCGCATCACCTACCTTTCCTGCCCGCCACAGCGGTTCTGTTTATATCATCGCCCCGTTGGGCGTTAGTTCGTTAGAAAATGTCGTTACTTGCGAAAAGCATCGGGTCATCGGGGACTATATCAAGAACCTGATCCATATTACGCTCATGGTTTGTCCTTATTGCTTTTGCTACAGTCGGCGTCCATCCGGGCTTATACCACGATTTTCCCGGGTCTTCATCCTCAAGAATTAACTCAACTTGTTCTGTCAACTCTTCTGCTTTTATATTTGTACAAAGTATAGGAAAAACAATTATTGCAGTGACGAAATTTTTCCTTTTATCGTCGTTTTCCGTGCGTTTGCAATATGTGGTGACAACCAAGCCTAAAGATCTAAGTTCTTTTATACTTTCTTTCATGGTTGTTCTCGACACGTTCAACAAATTCATAACAGTACCATAATATCCAACAAACACTGGTGCTTTGACATCTTTGTGAACATTGCCCCAAAAGCCAGCATACATTTTTAATGCGATATAAATACGTAATATCGTCGATCTCGAATGTCCTTTGCCACCAGATGAACATAACAAATCCCATAGGACTTTAAATTCATTAAGCTCAATGCACGCTAACATATTTTTGCCGTTTATCGCATGTTCCTTGGCTTTCGCAACAATATCATCGGTAAAATCAAATCCAAAAATCATTTTGGGGTCGTCTGATCTTCCATAAAATTTTACATATCCATATTCCTCTAAACTGTCAAGCGCCCTGTTGACAGCCGTATAATGCCTAGCTCTTAAATCGTTGTTGTTAAAAAATGCAGCGTTCTTACACAAATCAATTACAGATGTCTTTCTCCGCGTCCACTCTAACCTGTTCATGTCGGCCATCATATATAGGGCAAGATACACAGAGACAAGACATGGCGATGATTCCTGTAATAAATGAGCTGGAATAAAAATCTTAATTTTGTCTGAATAATTTTTTTGTAGATACATCAATACCTCCGTTTTTTTATGGCATCATGCTTCTGTTGACCTGACGCCAACGTTCAATACAAAATGCGCCTAAAAATCATCGTCGGATTTTTGCTGAATACGGCACATAATCTGCCATAATCATCGTCGGGTTTTGGTAGAATATACCCCTGTTTTCAGCAAAAACCCGCTCACTTATATTTCATAGTGCTATCTTTATCGGACTCGGTTTTTGTCCAGTCCCCTCCGCGTTCTGGTCCCATGTCAGTATAGGTCCCAGAAGCTCCGGGTCCTGTCCAAAAACCTCGTCCTCAGCGGCGTTCTCACGCCTTGTTGCGCCGGGCTTGTGTTGCGTGTGACCCTTGACTTTGTTAGTGTTGACATTTACTCCTCAGGTTTTTTTTATGCAAGGCGTATAGTGCGTAAAGGTGTTTGCGTGCGCGTTGACCTTATTGACTTATTACGCCATTACTTCCTCCTGCCCCTTGTTCGGTCCTGCGCATCGTTCTCTCTGGTCACGATGCTTGTCCCGGCGTCGTCCTTGTGCTTTATAAATTATGGCACAAGCACTCCGCACACAGGTGATCTTGTCAGGGCTGGAATGTTGGGCTTGTTCCCGCCTTTGCATGGATTGTTGCCTTGCCCTTAATACACAACGACTACATCGGTCATGCCTCTTCTAAAGCGCCCGATCTGTGCCCCTGGGACCTGTGTCATCCAAATATCTGCGGCTTCTACAGTGTCACGGTTCTCGTCATACACGCACAAAATGTCGTCCTTGTGCTCGTCCGGCACAGCCTCATACAGTTCACGAATTGTCATGTTGTCACCTCCTTCTGCCGCGTTCAGTCCCCCTATATGACACCTCAACCGTCAAATTGACGTTCCAGCTCCCCTCAAATCGAGGGCTACTCAATTATTGAACAACGCAAGGGGTCGCCAAACTGACCACCCCTTTACACGTCACCCAACTGTACCCAATCTGGTACTACTTCAGCCCTTGATACAGCCCCTCTGCGGCGTTCTTATCGCACCTGCCACAAAGTTATCGTCCCGTCCACAAACAGGCTCTGGCTGTACTCCTCGCCGTCTAAGACGATGTACCTCTTCCCGTCAATATCCTTGTGCGATCCAAGGCACGGCACAACACGCTTGTCCAGGCCATCAATAGTTGGTGCTGACACGATCACATTGTCCCCGTGTAATCCACAAACCTCGGTCTCTGTAAGCTCGTGCAGCTGGAACGACATGCATGGGATAGCGTTGATTACATCAATCATGTGCTCCCAGTCGTTGTGCTCCTGTACCTGTGCTGGGTCGTCTTCACACCACACCATAGGCTCCTCTCCCAGCGCCTCCAATGCATCTGTGCGGCGAATAATTTCATCATTTGACATAGTTATCATATCTCCTTAAAAAGGTTCACAGGCGGCTCTACGGGTGCGCTGTTACGCCTGAGCATGTTGGCATCAAACCAAAAATTCAACAGTTCATCATATGTATCACAAGGCCAGCACCCACGGTGGGCCAGTTTGTGCTTCTTCATACGGTCGCTCAAAACTTGCCCTTGTTCAGTTTTTCCAAAACTGAGTATATGTTCCGCCTCGTTCCTGCCAAACCCAGCTGCCATTATCAACTTGATAAATCTCTTGCGTGTCATCATTATCCTCTCTTTAAAAATCGTCTCTGATGCCCTCTCCTGGCTTGTCACTTGGGTACAACTCTCGGAGATGCATCATGTTATCATACGCTTTTACATATGTGCTATATGGCCAGCAACCACGATGCGACACAATTTTCTTCCAGCGCCGCTCATCAAATGTCTTACTCGACCTGTTTGGTTTGCATTCGTCAATCCCAATCCCGGCAGTATTTTCAGCGTTGTTGCGGTTCCAGCCATTTGCCATCAATAGTTTGATATATCTCTTCCGTGTCATCGTTATCTCTCCTTATTACAGTTTGTATTTTTCCTGTTGCTCTTTTTGCCACGCCTTGGCCCAGGCAATTTCTTTGTCAAGAATAGCTTCTGTCTCAGTCTCTTCCAAAAAGAACGGGTCACGGTCCAGCGGGATGCTCTGCAGCAGCTGCCAGAAGCGATAGTCCGGTTTCAACTCCCACAGCTCCGCCAGCTTACTCAAAAATGGCCAAATTCTCTTAGGATCACGCATTATAGCCCTCCTCTAGTTCATATACATCGGTAATATCTAAATCATCGTCACCAGCACACGACGGGTCATCTAAGTATCTATCAACTGCTTCTTTCTCGCTGCCTGCTTCTACATCAGCATAGCCGCGATACCAAATTCGATAAAATTTCATCAGTCTGTCTCCCTGTTGGCGATTTTGGTCAGTGAGTATTTGCCCGGTGTCGTGATGCTCGGGAACAGGTTTATAGAAATCACACGAAAATTTATGTATGTGCCGTCTTGCTCACTTTTACATGCGTACAGTTGGGTACCGTTGTAATCGATAGTATCTACGTCGTAATTGAGAAGGGCCTTTGCCAAAGCTGCTTCCTGCGCTGTCCACTCAAATCCGTCAAGATCCCAAGAGCATGGCAAGGATAATGTTGTAATGCAGTCTCCACTCCTATAAAAGTCGCAGAATTCACAGCCGGACTCTTCGTTGCAGTATTGCTTGATAAGTCTCATCGCATCAAGCACCTGTTTTTTCTCGATTCTATGGTTTATCAATATTTTGCACCTCCTCGCACGCCTCCAGCCATCCATCGATCTCGCTGCGCAGGTTCTTCATGCAGGCAACGACCGCCTCATGTACGCGGGCACAGCTGGCGTATTGCAGCCCGGCATCAATGGCGTCTTCACCGGTCAGCTCAAGCGATCCGATCATGGCTGTTGCGAGGTAGTCGTAAAAATCAACACAAGCAAGACAATTCTTGTCATATGCTTCATCGGCGATTGGTTTGCTCCCCGGCAGAAACGCCGACGCCATGTCCATGAAGGAATTTACAAATTCATGTGTGCGGAGCCGCCGCTCTGTAGGAATCAGCATAAAGTATGGCCGCGTATTGATTCTATCGTTCATAATAATCTCCTTGTCTGTTTACTTATTAGAGATATATTCCGTTGCTTGTGCCAATATTAGAATTGCGCACTTGCAGTTGCTTTCATCGTACCAAGCGCACCTTTTATCACATTCGTAGTCTGTTGATGCTTTGACCGCTGCTTTTAATGGGCATCTTTTCTCTTCATAATACATTTGGTTTCTCTGGCTCCTTCCCTACTCTGGCGCAGAAATCGAGATAATCATCGATTGCATTCCGCGCCACTTCGTCAATATTTATAAACTTCTTCGTATGAAAGTTCACAAGGTCGCGGATGTCGTCAATTTTTCCGTACCAAATGCGGTCATTAAGATCATATTTGACAGTGCAACCGTATCCTTTATAGATGTAAAAATATTGGCTATGCCAATCCCATAGGTCGTTGTAGCTTGTAAAGATTTCTCTGTCAGTCATGTACTTATGGGTAGAGAACACTTCGCCACAAACTTCGTAAGTGACTATTTTATTAAAGTCATTGCGCTTATAACCAATGCTCATCATAAGCTTCTTGTATCGTTTACGGGTCATATACATCACTCCTTAGTTGGTGGCGCTGGCAGTTCTGTCCATGCGAGGACTTTTGTGTTGGTTCCGTTCGTAGGCTCACCACTCCAATGACCATTGAAAAAATATCCACGATCCATCGTGCGGTACATGCAGTTGTAGTTACCATAACGGAAGTATTCGTAGTAACACAGGTATTCTCCGTTTTCTTTAGGCGGGTCATTCTGTGCATCGTGCCAAATGGTTTCTTTAGACTCTTCGATGGCGTCCAGCTTCTCTAACGCATCGCGGATCACCTTGACGGCGTTCTGGTAACAGTCGTATTCGTGGCAGTGCCTCCTGTCCATCCCCAATCTACAATCGCAGCAAAAGCCGTATTTTATGGCGATGTTAAAGGCTCGTTCGTAGGCTTTGTTAGTCATTGTGTATCTCCTTTGGCGGTTTTGGCAGCGGCATCCAGTGGGTGACGAAATCATCGACTTGGAGATTTCTTGTATCATCGTCGTTATAGTGTCTTTCTTCCCACCAGCCTTCTGGGATGATGTAATCGTCGGTTTCTTCGTCGTAAGTACCCCAATAATTTATGTCGTCCCAATTCCAGATACTTTCTTCTGTATGGATAGTTCCATCCTCGTATATAGCGGTAGTGGTAACATAGCCTATAACCTTGTCATCTCTGCGCACCTCTGCATAGATAAAAACTTCTGTTTCCGTCTTTGGTGGCCTGTCTTTAACGCTTATCCATTCACTCATTTGTGTTCACCTCCGTGGGTTCTTTCTTTTCCTTTCTTCGCTCGTAGTTCCGGCAATACTCAGGCGATTCATAAAAACTCACGGGTTCAAATGCGCATTTGTATTTTCTCGGTTCTATGTCTCCACCCTTGTGTATAAGGTGCTCGCAGGTGTCGCATAGCGTTTCTTTCTTTGGCTCTTGCGGTATCTTCTGCGTTATGGCCTTTATTACGCGAAAAACTAAATATACTGCACAGGTCAGCAAAATAAAAATTTCAAAAAATGCAACGATTTTAGTCATCTGCGTTCACCATCCTTCGCGTTATGTACAGCAGAAAGTATTGCGTCCTTGAACACATCTTTTAAGTCAATATTATTTTCGGCAGCTACAGGCATCATTTTTATGTCTCTTGTTACATATGTCGTTTTTACAACAATCCAAACTCCGTTCAAAAGCTCAACAGAATATCCAGTTGTCATAATTCCTTCCTCACCTGTTTTAACAAAATAGCTTTCATAGCTCACCCAAGGGCTTTTATAGATCTTCATCTATGTTCACCATCCTCGCAGTCAATCATTCGCGACCCGCAATCGGGGCAAAAGATTCCATCCCACAGCGCAAATTTATCATATACGTGTTTGCATCTTGAGCATTCAATCCCTGCATCTTTATATCTGGTACATTCTCCGTGTTCAACTTCAACCAGGTCGCATTTAATCCAATGTGCCGTAGGCCGTAGGGGCTCCGGGTTATTTGCTAATTCCTGCAACTCGTTCAGGTCTTTAAGTATGCCTTCAACGTTACATGTATCGCACTCTCTTGTTGTGTCCGTACACATGCCGCAGGCATCGCTGTATTTCGTGATTTTATCGCGGATTACTTCTTGAAGTTGTGTCATTCTGATATCCCTCTCTAGTTGCTTGTCCTCAGATTTTTTAGCATATCATCTGTTAAGTACAAAGCCGCTCCGGCATATATGTCATAGTATGTGCCGTCTTCGTAAATTCTGCGCTCGTAGTAGTATTCTATATAACTATGGTCTTTTTCTGATTTTCGCATCGTTACACAATCCATACGGTCTTCCTTATCGAGGATGTTATCTCCGTCCTGAACTCCGTAGCATATATAATCTTGGTGGCCATGTACACCACCATAGCCGTTTGTAAGCATTTCAGTAGTAACATAGGAATATACGATTTCTTGCTGGATAGAGACTGTCTTTGTTTCTACGACGGGGTTTTCTTTGAATGGGAACATCAGGATAATCAGAACGAACAGAGCGGTTATACAAAATGTTGCCAATAGTGCTTTCTTCATTCTGCTATCTCCTCCACATAGGCCATACTCTGGCGCAGATTGAGCGATTTTGGATTGAGAATGCAAGCCGGGGCAACAGCATAACTGAAGCACGCAGTTTCGATGCCAACCCGATCATTCGTGTTCACAATGCGGACATTGCCCGCGTAGTTCGTGTCAAAATCCTTGTCACCGCAATACCACGGTGTGGCAGTCCAAATCCGGCTGTCGTAACGCGGGATGTAGTCACGGTACTTGCGGTATTCGTCACACGTGAGGATAAAAACAAAGTCCTGTACAGTGCCATAGGCGCGGTCGCCGTTGTCTGCAACAAGGTCAACGGTATGTCTCAGCAGACTTTTTCTCTCGAAAACAGCGTTCGCCATATCAGATAGAAGCTTACGCACATTACTGGTGCGGTAGTTATTCCAGTTGCCTTTTTCATCAGCGAATTTATCACTTGGGCAGAACTTTACATCTTTCGCCCACGGCTTTGCCATAATGGCCAGCACACCGCCGTCAGGGTGGTCCGGGTCAAGGCAGACCCACTCGAAGCCTTTGAACATGAAGTGTTCGCCTGGGCGCAGGGTTGTGATGTTAGTCATTTTCAGTTACCTCCGTGAGCCAGTAGTCTGTTTTGCAAGCACTACAAGAAATATTTTCGCATCTTTTCGGTGGCATATATTCTATATTAAGATCCCGCGGACAAATATCGAGCACACGTCCACTTTTCGGTGCATTCGGGAACATCCTCAAAAACTCGCTTTGGCGAGTCTTGACTGGGTGTTCTTTTGCCCATTGCTCAACAATCTGCACAGCATTTTCTGTTTTTTCGATTATATCCGCAGCGCATATATCTGCGGTTGCGGTGCAGTGTCCATTTTCGTCTAGCAATGGGCATTTACTAGAAACACTTTTACAAACACCTCGGCTTTTACAAATGCGCTTTGCTCCCTTTATGTATTCAACAGCGTCCATCAGGGCCTACCTCCTCTAACCAATAATCTCTGCGGCAGACGTCGCAGTTTCTCTTATACTGCTCACAACGCTCTGTACCAAAATGGGACAATGGGAAATTTGGGCATGTGTTGATAATACCATCTTTGTCGAGTTCGACACTTGGGAACTCTGCAAGCATAACATCGTTTCGTGTTTTCCTGTGTTGAATAGGATGATCTTTGGCCCATTGCTCAACAGAGGAAACTATGTCTTCCGATGACGTCGATAAAAGGAATGTTTTATCAAGTGGGCAGGCTCCATTTTTCTTGAAATCGCAGTTGTCGCAGAAGCAATCTGTAGAGCATATGCGACGCAGAGTGTCTATGTATTGTTTAGCGTCCATAGTCTTCCTCCCAATACTTATCCCAATATGCTGGCCCATGTGGCTCTTCTGACCAGTATTCGTGCTTACAGGTGGCGCAATCGCTGTTGAAAATCTCACAAGGGAACAGTCCGTTATCATAATAATTATCTTCACCGTAATCCTCTGGACAGAGATCCGGATCACCATTGGAGTTAATGGGTGAATTTGGAAGGGAGCGCAGTAGACGGTCTTTGCGGGTTTCTTTGGCTGGATGGTCCTTGTTGTATTGTTCAACAGTTTTTATTGTGTCAAGGAGCAAAGCATCGGAACATTCGTAAAAGTCATTATTACAAAAATCGTGTATTGGGCAGCAGGTGCATTGGCCGCGTTTGTCGCACATGCGCTTGGCAGTTTTTAAGAATTGTAGCGCATCCATCAGTCGTGTACCTCCTCTGTATAATACTTTCTTTCTTCTTCAAGTTCATCCGGTGTGGTAATATACTCGCAGTATCCCGGAAAGATCTGGTCATCTCTGTAATATCTGCAATCGAATAAGGCATAAAACGGGCAATCCCAGCAGCCAATAGGACGCTCGTCTAATACAATCCGTGCCATCAGTGTGCCTCCTTTATCAATCTGTTGGCTATCTCGTTGATACTATCTGTAGATGTCTTGATTTTGTTATAGGCATCGGTCTTTTGCTTTTCTATGGTGGCAAGGTCGCTGGCTAGGTCATCGCGCATCATGGCGTATAGCTTTGACTGCTCTTCATATTTTTTCGACCGTTTGGCCCTTTCTCGTGCTAAGTCCTTTTCTGTTATATGCTCATCGACCAAGCTTAGTGCTCGTACAAAGTCCAGAAAGTTTAGAGAGAACCTCTTGCCGCGATATTCAAAACTGTAAAAAGTAATGTCATTCTGTGGATTGATAAACTGAAAATTCTCAGGGTGCAGCTTGTACATCTTTTTAAAGGTACTGTATGGAATGCGTGGGGTGTTGTAGAAAACGCCATCTACTTGTTTGTGACAGGCAAGTAGCTCTACGAGCGGAAAAGTGTCGTAGCAAAATATGAAGTTGTAAATAGTTGAAAAACAAATAACAAAGCATACGATAAGCCCAAAAGAAAACACCGCATAGATTTCTTTGCCCTCGTTCGCAAAGAGTTCCTCAGCTATGCGATACTCGGTATATGTACAGGCAATAGTGCTTACATTAGTAAAAATGATTGAAATCGCAGACAGGATTGACGACGTCAAAAGTCCGGGTAGCTTATAAATCTCATGTGTCTGGCCTGATGTCCGCTCAAACACTATGGTCGCGACAATAAATATCAGGATATTGGTCAGTATGGTTGTCACTTCTTTAGCCTCTCCTTCCAGTCTGCGCATGTGCAGTCACTATCTACAAAATCAGCGGCGTATGGGCTGTCGGCACCGCAGCACGCTCCGGTGAATGGTTCCCAGTGTTTGCAGGTGGAACAGATGTGGCGCTCGGTGTGTCTGTCAAGAAAATTAAGGTAATCATGAACAAGACCGTAGAACAGGCTCGGCTCGTTTACCTTAGCCCACTCTATAGCATCATCAACGACTGATTTGTATTCTGCAGCTTCTTCAGGCCGCATAGTAGCGACAAAGTTATGGGCAAATTGGCGTGTGATTTCTCTTGCATGTGTAATGGTCATGTCATTCACTCCAGTCGATAGGCCAGCCGCAGTTGCCACAGTATCGGTTTTCCTCCCAGTTTGTGCCGTGAATTGCCGTAAATGAGCCGCAATGACTACAACAGTCTCTACCAAAAGTGTCTTTAAACGGTTTTGCTGGCTTTGGCCTCGGCATTTTATCGGCCACATAGTCTAGTACTTCACATGCGACGAAATATGTATCATTGTCTTTTGGGGCATCATGTCTCATGTTTTTGGCAATGTGGCGCAGATCGCTTCGTGAAATAAAATCAGTCATTGGTTGCGGCCTCCTTCGGCTTAGTAGCAAGAATTCTATCAATGTCAATGCAGCACAGATGAGATAAATCTTTGAAAAGATACCCCGGCAAACTGAACGTGGACCCTTTATTACCAGATATAGCGCAAACTGTGTGGGTGGGACCAATGTTGATCATGCTATAGCCAAGGGCTTTGCAAAACTCGGCAGCCTGATAGTCAAGGGTTGTGTACGTGTCCGGTAAATCGTCCCAGCTGAGCGGTGTCTTGTTGTTAAGAATACATGTGCGGGTCATGTCACCGCTATAAAAAAGGCATCTGCTGCAGTCTGAAAATTCGTCGCAATATTCGCGCAGAGTGTTGATGGCGGAGTTTAACTTGCTTTTGTCAATCATTGGCGCTGCTCTCCTCTCCCGCGATGTCCTCCAGCTTGACTGCCTCGTCATATTCAAGCGCCTGAAAAGAATCCATCGTGATTTCGTCAACGTATGGTGTACTTCCGTCCTCATTGATCTTTATCACTGTGATTCTTGGGTGTCCGTCAGGCCGCATCGTTTTTGTCGCGGTAGTGTATCCCATCATGATAAGAGCTTTAGCGAGGGTGATGTCAGCGGAGGTCCAGCGTTGTCCCCTGAAATGCGGCCACGCCGATGGAAATACGTAATTTGTCAAATAGCATGTGTGCCCGTTTTTGGCATAAAAAAGACACTGTTCACATTTTGTCCCGTGACAATAGTCTTTGATTTTATTCGCGGCATCGCAGATTTCTTGCGGGCTATATGTATTACTCATTAGAAACACCCCCATCATTAACTATATCTTGCAATTTGATTTTTTCTCCTGGGTTAAGCGATGGAAAGAAATCACAAGATATTTTTTTAACCTTTTTGGATTTTTTACTGCTCACAATAACTTGCGTACTTTCACAATCATTCACTTTAATTATGGATTTGTATCCGTCTGCAAGAAATTTCCGCGCCATGATAATGTCGTTTTCGTTCCAACGTGACGGTTTGAAGTCCGGCCAGCATAGTGGGAAAAAATGATTGAATAGACACTTGTCTATACACCCACCAGACGTGCGAAAAAGGCAAGTTTTGCATCCGCCATTAGAACGGGAAGTATGTAAACAGTAATCTTTTATTTTGTTTCCAGCATCGCAGATTTCTCGCATGCTATATGTATTACTCACAGCGGCAGGTCCCCCTTGTCGTCATACTCATCGTCGTAGTCGTCTGTGGCGAGGTTCGGCGCTGGCCGGTATCTCTTCATGTCGGCGTAGCCAGGGATCATGCGCAGGCTCTGCCCTACGTCCAGCATGGTCTGTTCGCGGTCAACAAGGTGCCGGTCTGAGAAGTTCACGATGTCCTCGATGAAGTCTGCGATCATGTGTCGCATCTCCTCGCGGTAGTCGGCGGTGTTGCGGTTGATAAAATCAGTGTAGCGGTCAGAATCGTTCATAGCGGTGTTCTCCTTGTATGTAAATTATTTAATTTTTTGCCCCTACATGCGCCACTGGGCCATCGGGGTCATACTTTTCCAAGCTGTAGTTGGCGGCAATCTTGCCAAACACATCAGCAAAGCTTTCCAGCGCGGAGTCCCGGTCTTTGTCGTTGGCGTCGGCAATCAGGACGATCTGGTGGATCGTGTCTGCGGTAAGCTGTGCCATTGTCAGGGTGTACGGGCTGTATTCTTCGTAGTTCATGCGGTTGTCTCCCCTACTTCGTCAAATAGTAAACTTGCGGTCTATGTAATCGCTCATAGCGGCCTTGAGAACTGGTGTGTCAAAAAACGCGAAGCAGTTCTTGTCCGGCCGCTTTTTGTTTTGCTCAATCCGGATCAGGTAGAAGCCCCGCATCATCAGGTAGCCCGCCATGCGCGGCGAGTAGATCATAATCACATCACGCTTGGCGCTGTCAGCTGCGGGGGCGGTTATAGTGGGTGTCTTGTCCATGGTTAAGCTCCTTAATATATATAAAGGTAGGTAGGCTGGTTGGCAGCGCTCAACAGAACTCCCGCGTGCTAAAACGGTATCCGTCAGCGTCTGCGTACTCGCCGTCCCAGTGGTTGTAGGGTTCGCAGTCGTTGTCGCTCTCGCACCGCCAGTTCCCAGTGTACATCCCGATCTCTGGGTCAAATATCTTAGGCGTTCCGAACTTGATGACACGCTCCTCGAACTCCGGCCAGCTGTACTCCATGCCGTACTCGTCAAATATGGTCAGGTAGTGCATGTTGTCATGATAAAATCTGTCAAGGTCACGCACGCTGTGAATTTGCTCGTGCTCCTCAAATACAGGCTTCCATCCACAGCTGGTCTTGGCAATGTGCAGCTCCCAGGCTTCTTTGTGCCGGTCTGTCGGTTCCGCACGTGGTCCCATCATCCTGGCTACGGCTTTGTTGCGTGTATAAAAGTAAAAATTAGTTCCCATTGGTAGCCCCCTTGTGACTTGAAATGTGTGTTATGAAACTGTAAAAAAGTTTTCCCGGGCGGTGTCTGTTTGAACTGCCGGACTTAACTGATGGCGGCGTCAACGCACAGAGCGGCGGCATCAATCTGATCTTGCTGTAGGCCAAGGTAATGCATGGTGGTTGCCTGGCTGTCATGGTGGTACTTAGCCTGCATAATCTCCATGACTTGGTTCGTTGGCAGACCGGATTCAATCAATGCCTTGTTCGCCATGTAGCCGTAGGTCTTACGCATGGTATGTGTACTGATATTGCCCTGAACTCCGCAGGCTTTTGCTGCCTCTGTGAGCATACGATATACCTGAGTTTTGGTCAGGTGATTTGTCATACCGCCAGCTCTTACCCACTTCTGTGTCTGGAACAACGGCCACTCTGGGTCAAGTACGCCAGACTGCTGGGCGCGGATCACGTTGACGAGGTCATCGATCGCCTGCGCTGCGTGCGGTGTGATAAGGTCAGTTGTGTTTTTCAGGGTTTTCTCGTTGACGACGTTGGCGTGCTTGCGGACAGCGCCGGTGGTCACATCATATACATCGCCAATTTTCAGCTTGACGATATCGCCTACACGAAGACCCAGTGTAATGCCACATATATATAAGGTATAGTTGCGTTGGCGGTTGCGGATGTTGCCATGTGTCAAGAGATAATCTCCGATAGCGTGGATGTCATCAGCACTGCGGAGTGGATCAGCGGCTGTTGGTTTTGGGCGACCATCACTGGTGAGCTTGGATGTATCAGCATAGCAGTTATGTTTCTTGTGTGGCTTTGGGGTTGCAGGAACTGCTGGGACTACCTGATAGCCGGTTGCCTGGGCAAGGGCCTCCATGATGGGGTTAGTGCCGTCTGCGGCTTTGGCATTGACGATTGCCTTGGCGAGGGCTGTTACGAGGGCGTCCTGCGGGTTGGTGGTCGTGATGGTGGTGTTTTGACGTTTCATGGTGGTGTCTCCTTTGGATGATGAGTGATTTTGGTGTCTGAGTGGTTCTTTAATAGTATTATAGCACTTCACAACACATAATTCAAGCGGTTAATGACAAAAAAATGCCCGATCGCCTATAAAAATGACGGTCAGTGGCTAAAATGCGGATGTTTCGGCGTGAGGGTGGTTAAATTGCTTGAAATTGAACGATAATTCGATGGTTTTGGATGGAATTGAGCGGAAATAAGGTGTTTTGAGGTAATAAAGTGACATTACTGTCATAAAATAGCACAATATTGATTTGTTGTGAAAGCGGGGAAAACGGCGCAGGTATGCGGTTTGCTCGAAGGGGTAGTCCGAGGGCTGGATAGGGGTTATGGGGACGGAGGAAGATGTAGAATTGTTGCGAATGTGATGGTGGAAGGTAGGTGGTGGATGGGAGGGAAATGGGCGGAATATGGGGCGTGGTATGGGCCGAGAGTGTGAATGGATGACTGTGGGCAAAAACGGCGTAGAATCGCATTTTTCTTTTTTATCCAGCCCCCCTATGTAACCTTTTCCGGGAAGGTTGCATAGTGCTGTAAACCCGCATAACTACGCCTTTTGTGGGCCTTTTTTGTGGAAAATATCAACCATACAGTCACTGTGGCGTTTCTGCCTACCTTTATATAGCCTGGCATATGTGCGCGGTGTTTGTGGCGTAAAATATGCAAAAAAATTTTTGTACATTTGGTGTGCTAGTATGTAGGTGTCGAAAGACACAAGAACCTTGAAAATCTAGCCACTGAGTTCTGCATGATGTGTGTAGGCACCGAAACCTATGGTTTCACCGCTGAAAATTGATTGTACAGTGACCGGGGCGGGAAAGTTAGTACCGCAACGTCATAACATAGCGCTTGTTTACAGGCGCGGCGACCTTGCATAGTCAGAGCTGCAAGTGTCGGTACCCGGAAGCTACCCGGTTCGAAAAAGCATAGAGAAGCCGTCCCTTCACAGTACGGGCGTGGTGTGTCGTTTTCATCCGCTGATGGCTGTGTGTTAGGTGGTAGCGCGCTTCCAAAAGTCTGAAAAGGCAAAAACTAGGTACATATCCCGGCCGATTGGCGGTACCGGGCGACCCACTGGGTCGAAGTAACCGCCACCACTGTCGATTGACAGAACCACCACAACCGCCCTAACTGGGCCTCACTGAAAGGAAGTACCACTATGTCTAAGACCACTACTATGTCCGCAACTCTGTCCAAGCTGGGCGAATTCGCCCGCGCATTTGCTGACCCCGAAACCCTCACCGCCACCATTAGCAAGAAGGCCCTTGCCGACGCTGGTGTCACCGAGACTGTCGAAGGTCTCCGCTCTTCTGCCCGAGAAGTGTACCTTGCCGTCTCTCACCTTGCCCACCTGCGCGAAGCCCAGGGTATCGATGTGGACAAGTCTGCCCTCATGATTGCCGAGAGTACCGCCCGTAAAGCCTGCAATGGCTGGTTCAAAGCCTTCGGCTCTCGCCCTGGCCGTAAAGCGTCCGAGTCTTCCCGCCCTCTGTACTCTTGCACCGCTGCCGACTTCGTCATCATCGGCGAGAACTGCGCCCTTGCCCGGGAAGCCTCTGCCACCGAAGACGGCACCGACTGGAAGAAGGTCGAAGACTGGTTCCTCGACTACCTCATGCTGTCCACTGGCCGTCTGATTGCAGGCAAACCCTTAGAGCGCCTGTCCTCTGCCGACTTCAAGGCTGCCCGTCGTAGCTTTAACCAGGCGAAGGCGAAGAAGGCTCAGGCCACCAAGGCCGAGAACACCACCAAGGCCGAAGAACAGGCCCAGACCATCGAGGAGCAGACTGCCCGTATTGCCGAGCTGGAAGATCAGGTCAAGGCTATCGACCAGACTGCCACCATCATCGCCCAGGCCATCGAGGCCATCAAAGCGAGCCATGCCACTGACGCCGAGAAGGCTGCTATCATCGCCATGCTGTCCGGCGAGACTGCGCCCAAGGCCGAGAAGACTGCCGCCTAACAGGCAGACTATGCCCGGAGTTGGTAGGCCGGGGGAAGGAAGCATCCTACCACCATGTCAGAAACCACCAACCATCAGAGCCACCACTCTGACCGAAGAAAGGAAGTACCACCATGTCCAACTCTATCTCTGAATCCACCCTGTACCTGTTCGCCGACTCCATCAGCGACCCCGAAGTCGTAGCCAACCCTGATGCCACCGAGAAGCTGTTCAAGCTTGTCCGTGTCCTGCGCCGTGGCCTTTGTTCCGAGGCCGACTTCTGTGATAGTGTCAAACGCGCTGTCGCCGGTGCTTACAGCCCTGTGACCTACTCTGATCTGTGCCCCTTCCCCGTCCGTTTCAGTCTGACCGATGGTTCCAACTTCAAGACCACCGTGTGGGCATACTCCAACGGCGGGGCTGAGAACAAGGTTCTGGATGTACTCGGCGACCGCTGTGTCCGTTGCCTTGCGTTCCAAGTCGATGGCCGTGACGCTGACACCGCCGAGCGCCTGTACCCAGAAGCTCAGGAAATCGACTGCATGATGATCGGGTCTCTCAGCCCGGTCGAAGTCGATGATGACAGCTTCGATGACTGACCACAGCCCACTCTGACCCAGAAACCCGGCGCATCTCGCAAGAAGTGCGTCTGTTTGTGGGTCAGACTCATGCCAGAACGAAACCACTTGCACCACCCACTGTATACATAGCAAGGAGGTTTTTACTATGGTTTATGTAGCACGTTTTTTGTCCGGCATCGGTGCGCAAAAGAAACTCGTGACGCAGTCCGAACCGGGCACAAAAGCCCAAGCTGTCGAATGGATTGAAATCATGCAGTCCGTGATGAACTCGAAAGGGTTTGACGAAAGGCTGTATTGTTTCACCATCGACGCAATCTGACCCCCGCCGCCGCAATCGTGGCGGCAATTTTTGTATCCATCCGGCTTCAGAACGAATCCGGTTTGTCTATCCAAGAAAGGAAGCACCACCATGAAAAAGACCATCATCCGTACTATCGCCACCCTCACCCTCGTCACTGCCACCGTTCTCGCCACAGCCTACCTCACCTACCGCACCACGATGCAGAACATCCAGGTGGAAGTTGCCCGCGATACCGTTTATCTCACCGTGTTCGGCCAGACCGACGAATATGTGATTGGAGAGTGAACTGCCATGAATGAGTTTGAGGACGTCCTCATCACCATCCAGATGAAAAACGATTCCGAAATCGCCGAGTCCTGCTTCACCGCCACGATGACCGACACAAAAGCCTACGCCCTGCTCAATGAAATCCGCGGCTGGCATACGAGTCTCGGGGAAGATGTCCTGACAACGATCCGGCATATCGCAGAGGGGCAAGCCTACCTCATGGGCTACCACCTGACCAACGTCGCCAGCGCTGAAATTTTGCATTGATTCCGAATCAGCGTTGATTTTTCCCTGCCGCTGTGCTATACTAACAGCAGATGCAGCACGATTTGAAAACGAAAGGCACAGTGATCACAATGACATACGACGAATACCTCAATGCCTGTCTCAAGTTTGCCAAGGATACCGAAAACTGGTCATGGCTCGATAGAAGTCGCTGGTTCACCACGAACGGCGGCGGTGACTATGAGGAATCCTGCGACAATGCAAACGGCGGCATCGACGTCGCCTGGGCTTATAAAATGAATCCCGATAAAGTCCGCAAGTACGCTCCGCAGAAATTCATGGATTGCTGTGTTGAGTTTCTCCAACTCGCCATTGATGACCCCAGCGCCGCAAATGATTTCGTCAAGATGGCCTACGACCTGTTCACCTAACATCAACTCAATATGACCCGCTCCGCATCCAGCGCCTCATCGCGCCGGGTGCTTTTTTATTTGCCAATACAATCAAAATATTATTAACGAGGTTCTTTAAAATGAAATTCGTTTCCCATGTGTTGTCCGTTTTCCTGTACACAATCCCGATCCTCTTATTCCTTGCCGCAGTTGCCGGTGTCCTCTACGCTTCCGAACATCTGCCCGGTTGGTTCATCCTTCCACTGTTCGCCATCGACGCTTTTATCGTGTGGAAAGAGATGAAATAAAATGCTGACCGAACCCTACAAGAAATACCTCATGCTCTGGGGAGACCGCCGCATCGCCACAAAAGCCGCTGGCCCGCCCGCTGTGTTTGACTGAAAGGAGAACCATACCATGACTTACACCGTAAACAAATCTCTGTCCGAATTCCACTTTTGGTCCGGTGCGTGCTACCGTGCCGACAAGCTCACTATCGAACAGCTTGAGCGTCTTGACGACATCATCCCGGAATGGATGGAGTGGGGTGAATACAGCCCGGATGGCCACATTCCCAGCGATGGCGAAATCAATAATCTGTTTTGGTTTGATGAAAACCTGATCGCCCGGATGCTCGGCTTCAAAAACTGGGAAGCCCTCGATCGCCACAACGCCGGTGAAGACGAGGAGGACGAAACCGATGAAGATGAAACTTGACCCGGTCTACCCTGAAATCGTTGCCCGCATGACCTATTTCAAGGACAAAATGAAGGACAGCTATCCTGCTTACCTCGCCCAGGTCAAAGCAAAGCATGAATATCATGACCTTTTGACCCGTGTGTCTTGGGATGTTCTGCGCTGTTGCTTTACTCCGGCACAGCTCTGCGACTGGTATGACCAGTACAACTGCAAGGTCGATGAAAATTTCGACAGCCCTGCGCTGCCGAAATGACTTCTACTTCATCAAGGCCCAGCACGAATTCATCCGGCAAGACGCCAAAGACTACATCAGCCAGCTCTCCGACACCCTGCAAAGCATCGAAATTTGAGCGCAATATATGTGCTGTTATGAATCGATGCCTTACCATGAACTACTATGAACCTTCCTACGAGGACGCCATTCTCAGCGCACACGAAAGCGAAGCTGATTGCTGCCGCGACTGTATGTATAAAGGCACTGCCTGCTGCAACCAGTGTATGCAGGTACATACTATCCACAATCCCAACCTGAAATGAAAGGAGCGACCAATGGTACGTCGCAAGCCTATCGTATTTGTCACATACAATCGTGATAAAGACTGGTATGAAATCCAGAACCGAGACCGCGAACTCATCGTTGCCTATCCGTTCAAACGCTGTGAGGCTAACATCTCCCCCACCAAGCAGTACATCCACTACGCCATCGTCACAAAGCTGGCCGAATTGCAACGTCAGGGCTACGACATCAAGTTTGATCTGTAAACAATAAGGAGTCAATATGAATTATAATGACAGCGGCTAGACAGTACATATATTGTCACGACGATTGTCCCCTATTGACAGAACCATGGTGACGCAGTACAATCATAACAACGTTCACATAACATATTTCAAGACGTGAACGGCGCTTTAAATCTTTTCCACAACACATAATTCAAGTTAATACAAAGGAGTGGTTCCTATCTTCCACTTAAAACACATCGGCGGCGAAAGCGGCCACTACGAAATCTACTACGGCAATACTTTCCTCTGCTCTGCCGACACCCTCGGCGAAGCGTGGAATGAACTGCTCTCCATCCGTGAGGAGTACGTTTAGCTTACAATAGCCGTTCCGGGATATTGCCGGGCGTTCTGGTTTCTTCCTTTCTTGCCGGTTCGTCCGACCACCGGGCATGGTTTGTGGTGATTCCATGTCCATCTGGTCATTATCTTCCTTTCTCCGGCGCTCTGGGTCATCCGCTCAGAGCGTCCGGCAATGTCCCGAAACCCATTTTGAATTGAGGTACATACCATGAAAACCTATTCCGAATCCGATATCAAAGCAGCCATTGACGGTATGATTCGCAACAACGAAGATAACATCCAATACAGCACAGGCGGTTACGACCGCGGCTATGCCGAGGGCTTGCATGACGGTCTGGTTGATGTCCTTAACCGCTTTAACATCGACAACGATTATGAATATTACGATTGATTTGAAAGGAGACCTTACCATGGGTAACCGTGCAGTTATTACGACCTCCCGCAGCACCGATCCGCAGCATGATTCCGCTTCCCTTGGCGTCTATCTCCACTGGAACGGCGGTTCAACCAGTGTTCAGAGCTTTTTGGATTACTGCAAAATGAAAGGATACCGCTCCCCCACCGATGATTGTTACGGCTGGGCCTACCTCTGCGGTGTTATCACGAACTTCTTCGGCGATGGCTGTTCCTGCGGCATTGATGTTTGCAGTAACCTTGACTGCGACAACTGGGACAATGGCACCTACATCATCCACGGCTGGGACATTGTGGACCACAAATACAGCGAACCCTGCAGTGATCCTTACGACGAGCTTGAAATGCTTTTTGATATTGATGATGCTATGCCAAAGCGTATGCAGCTCGGCCATGACAAGATCATGGAGATCTGGAACGAATGGGACACACCGTTCACACCCGGTAAGGAGGACTGACAATGAAAACGATGACTTACACCCTCGCCTTTATTGATGGCAAGGTTTGCTATGAGTGTCTGCCTGATACAAAGGGCGCTTTCCTTTTCCACGGCGGCTGGTTCTATCCCTTCTGTTCTGAGGATGAATTCTTTCAGAACAACATGAAAGGGGTCTCCGCATGAAACAGTTTGCACTCGGCACGCTCGTAACCACACGGGATGTGCATGACGAAATGACACGAGACAGCCAGTTTGCAGAGTTCGTTCTCACATGCATTGCCCGCCACAAAGCCTGTGACTGGGGCGACCTTTGCGACAGTGATAAGCGTCAGAATGACGAAGCTGTCCGTACCGGCGATGACCGTATCTTTTCCGCCTACGAACCGGCCGACCATCCCAACTGGCACATCTGGATCATCACAGAATGGGATCGCTCCGCGACAACCGTTCTCTTCCCCGACGAATACTGACATTTAATCAAGAAAGGAAATGATTTCAAATGACCACTGCTCTTACACTCGCCACCCAGAAGCCCTTCGGCAGCCTGACCTGCGACTTTTACAAGAACGATAACGAATTTTACATGACCCGTGAACAGATTGGCACCGCACTTGAATATCCAGCTGGCGCAAAAGCTATTGCACAGATTCATTCCAGAAATGCGGACAGACTCAATCCGATGTCAGGGGTCCTCAAAATGAAGACCCCCGGTGGTGAACAGGATACTTTTGTCTACACCCTCCGCGGTGTTATGGAAATCTGCCGTTTCTCCCGTCAGCCCAAAGCCGACAAATTCATGGACTTCGTCTGGGATGTCATGGAGTCTCTGTACGCCGGACGCAATGTCCTTGCCACGCCTGACCAGCAGACCGCCCTTGCCCCGCAGACCATGCAGATGCTCATGGATTCCTTTTTGAAATCGCAGACCACCATGGCCCAGTACATCAACAGCACATCCTCCAACATGACCAAGCTGACCGAGACGATTGCTGCTCTTGCCAATCACGTTCTCGATATGCAGACCCAGCCGGTTGCCGTTGCCGCTCCGGTGGAACTCAAAACGAATCCCACTGCACAGGCTGACACGATTCCCGAAACCACCCGTAAGCCCGCCTCTACTCCCCAGCCGAAGCCCGTTAAGCACCACGGCGTCACCAGTACATGGCGGCGCAATGTCTATGACACGGTTGATAAGATCAGAACGAATCAGCCCGACAAATACCAGAAGAACACCACCGTCCTCAACGCTATCTATGAAAAGATGCGCACGGACTACGGTTTTGTTATCGATCAGGAAAAGCGCGAATACATCCGCCGCCATCCCCGCCAGACCAGCCCGGCTGTCATCACCATCATTGAGGACAACACCATCTGGAGTGAAATCTTCGACAGCATCCTCAACGATATCTACAACAGCTCCATCGTGAACTGCGTCCGCAAGAACGATACCGCAAACGAACCGGGCGTTGTCGTCAAGAATGGCCTTGTCGAGTTCAAAGCCCCGCATCCTCAGCAGGATTCCATCACCGACAACAGCGCTGCCATCCTGGATGCTGTTGACCGTCTGGCCGAAGCCAAGGGCGATAAGTCTCCCAAGAATGCTGTAGTCTACCGCATGATTTTCTCTCGCATGTCCTTTGACTGGGATAATGCCAAGGAAAAATACCGCGCAAAGTTTGGTGTCTACCCTATCAACAAGACTGAAATGGTGCGCCGGTCTGATATGATCTGCGCCAAGTTCATCGACACCGCAGATACCCTCATTCAGAGAATGGAGAATGAGAAATGAAAACCAAAACGGAAACGATTTTAAAATATCTGCCGCAGTATGATGAAATCATGCAGGAAACAAACACTCCGTCGAGTCAGGCCACCACCTACACAACCTTCTGCGTCGGCTGGCTTTCCGGTGCCAAGGCCGCGATTGATGCCATCCTGGATGATTCCAGTATCGGTCTTATGGTTTATAACGCCATTCAGGAACAGCTCCGAGCCGAGGATGTCAAGGAACATCTTGTTAGCTTCTATTCCTATGAACTCTGTCTGAAAGATGAAGAGGTTGAGAAAAAGCTGAAAACGGCTGCTCAGGATGGAACCATCGACGCCATTACATGCGATTTCCTCGATCACTATAACGCTGACATTCCTGAGTATGAACAGATCGATACCGCTATCGAAAACTACTACGCTGATAAAGAGGTGTGACCTATGTCTACATTGACATTAAGAGAAAACCGCATCGTTGAAACCGACCTCGATGGCATTTATGTCACAGACGGCGTAAGCCTGTTCTTCATGACCGCAGAACAGGACGATATGCCTCTCAATCCCCGCGAGTATGGCAACTGCTGCACCATCTGCTATGTTCGCAACCGCTATCTCGGCAGCTCCAAGTATGATAACGATAGGGATTTTGCCGACAGTGACGACCTCAATGATTACCTTGCCGAACTTAAAGACCGCGGAACTGAATTTGTTTCCGTTCCGCTTTACGCCTATGTTCATAGTGGCATTACGATCAGCACCGGTTCTTTTGGTGACCCATGGGACAGCGGCTGCTTTGGCGTCGCTATTTGCACCAAAGAACAAGTCGTTGAGGCTTTTGGCAATGACACTGACTGGCAGCAGCACGCCCAGGATATCATCGAAAGCGAAATTGAAACCTACGACAAGTTCCTCACCGGCGAGACTTATATCTACTCTATCTACTCATACGATAAAGTCACCAAAGAGTGGACGCTGGAGGATACCTGCGGCGGCTTCTACTCCAATGACGAGGATGAAATGTTCTCGTCTTATTTCGGCAATAACTATCGCATCATCGATGAAAGCGAGGTTGAACCGTATATGCGGTCGTGAAGTGAATGGTACTGTCTACAGTATGTTGTCCCCTGCCAAGCGGCAGGATTTCGTAAACCCTACAAACTTATCATTATTAACACGGAGGTAACTTATGAAAATCGCAATCGTCGGCAATCAGGTCTGTATCACTTCCAATTACAGCTACGATGAAATTGCCAAGGTCAAGCGCAATCGCCCCGAGGCGCTGAAGCTGTATCAGGGAACCGGTGAGGAACGCACCCATGTGTTTTCCGTTTCTGTCGATGCAACCGGCGGTATGAATTCCAAATTCCTTTGCTTCGGCGCAGAGGATAAGGACATCAACGGCAAAGCCATCGTCATGTTCCCGGTGCCCGCCCATGAGGACGGCAAGGCCAAGGAAGCTGTCGCTGAGTTCATTGGCCCACGCGCTCTGTACGCCAAGAGCATTGAACAGCAGATCGATACCGCGCTTATCGAAATCAGCAACGAGCAGAACTCCATCATCAACCTGATCGAAGCCTGATAACACGGCTCTGAAATTAACACACATACGAAAAGGAGATTTCATCATGACTATCAATGTTTACTGTGGTTCCGTGTCTTCCCGTCACCTCTACGAGGTTTCTGATTCCGATACCATCAAGAGCGTCATGGAGCGCTGCTCCGAGGAGCATGGTGTCGATTTCAACAAGGGCATGACCAATCTGAACGGTATGCCCCTGAAAATCATGGACATGGATAAGACCTTCGCCGATTTCGAAGTGTCCGACACCGCTTTCCTTGTGAATAGTCCTAAGAGCGATGGTGGCCGTCAGTAATCAGTGAACGGGGATCCCCGTGGAAAGGAGTGATGGGCATTGTTTAATGCAAAGCAAGCAGAACCACTGTTCAAGGATGTCCTCGAAGTACACGGGGATTTTTTTTGGGATAGTGATACACTTCCTGCGATCATCATGACAATGTATGCAGGCATTCTCCGTGAATGCGGCAAAAAGATGTCCCTGTATTACGATTCTGTACTTTCCGATTACAACAATTTTCCGGAATACAGCTTCGTTCTTAGAGACAGGCGTCTTTTACTCATCGAAGAAAAATGTTTTCTCGACAATGGGTATAAAGAAAACAAAACGGTCAGCATCTATGTAAAACAGAACACCATGGCCGATGTAAAGCTTTATATCAACAAAGAGAAGAAGATCACGATCCTTGTAATCGATCGCGCTGCGGTAGGCGATCGGGGGTTTCGTCCTGCTCTAAATTCAGCTTGTTCTCTTTCGCCGATTCTGTTCCCATGGCTTGACACTGTCAGCAATGAGAACATCAAAGTTTTAAAGGAGCTTGGGCTTCGGCACATAGGTTCCTTAAAAGCCATGATGAATGCCATCATCAACGATGACATCCTGAAAGAGAGACGTCTGCGTGAGATAACAAAGGGACTCTGCGTAAACAAATTTACGAATCGCCTGGAGCAGATCAACTATGAATACAGCAGTATGAACACAAGGATCAACTCGTATTACGAGCAGATCCGAGCCGCACAGGCTGAACTTGAAGATCTTTTGGAAACCAAAGAGCGTCTTGAGGAGCGTATTCGGCGCGGCGATGAATTGGACGAAGAGATTTTCAACTATCTCATGTCTCAGAAAAACATCATGGTTGCGGATCGCGTGAACGATAAACTCCTGCTTCGTGCCTATGGTGACTTGGATTACATTGATGAACTGATGTATAGGGTTTACATCGCAAACGGATCGAAACGCTCGAATCTTATCGACTTCTTGTCCGAGCCTTACAGGGAAAAGGATGTGCGTAAGTTCTTCAGTTATTGCTGGGGCGGTGAACCTCGCTATCACATGCAGGTATACGCTGATTTCGAGGTAAGCAACGATGCATACATCAGTCGTGACAGTGATTACGAATGTCGGGATAAACCTGAAAATTGCATCCGCGCACCACACATCATGTTGTATAACTGCTTCGGAAGTTTTCAAAATATAGTGGTCGAAGCGCAACGAAATCGTGATTTTATCGCAGCGTTCAATGTGGCAGTCACCGCCGTTAGAAATCTGAACTTGACGGATGGTATCGTCTGTTCCAGCTTTGCGAAAATGCTTTGTGAGAATCGTAAAGACCTGCGGTTTATCCGTGATAACGAAGGGAACTTGTTCACGCTTGATGAAGTGATGGATAAGATAGCTCAGGAGGAAAACAAGTGACAAATGTAAAAAATTCAGGCTTTGTATTCGCCGGTTATAATTACCCCAAAAAGCCAGCAACGATTTTGTTTAATCCTGGGTCATGGGTAAAGATGTGCTCGCTGGTTACGGCCTGCCCGACTGAGATTGCGTGGAATGGTCTCGTAAGAAAGATCACCGACAGAAAGTACATCGTCTATGACATCCTGACCTTTAAGCAGTATGTCAACGGCGCGGCGACCACGACTGACCAGAATGAATATCAGAAGTGGCTGTTCCATGACAACGGTCTGAACGATCCCATCTATTTCCACGGTCATAGCCATGTGAATTTCCCGTCTTTCAGAAGCGGACGCGATGCGAACTATCAGGAAAGCATCGCCAGAAGCATGGGTAAAGATGATTTCTTCATCTTCCTCATCATGAATAAGCGCGGCGAAATGCACGGAACGATCGTAAACAACAAGCAGCAGTGTGTATGGGATACAGATCATGACAATCTCTGTATCGGTATAACAGGCATGTCGCTGTTTGTTAAGGATGCGCTCAACAAGGTCCATCCTATGTCCGAGCTGCCGGAGCAGGCAACTGCCATCGGAGATGAATTCATCACACCGGATTCCGGCGCAGATGATGTTGACCCTGATGAGGAAATGCTCGACCAGTTTACAAACAACGACCCGTGGGCAAGGAATGAGGTGTAAGTCATGGATCTCAGTAAGGTATCCGGATTCTTCGATCCAAAACAGGTGAAGGGCGTTTGCAATATTATCGGCGCGGGAAGTGTCGGAAGCGTAGTTGCAGAGCTGCTTGTCCGTAACGGCATTACGGCAATCAACCTTTTCGATGATGACATTATTGAACCGCACAACCTCGGGAATCAGCTTTATACCGCAAAGGATATTGGCCGTCCTAAAACCGAAGCACTTTCGGAACGGCTCATGTCCATCAACTCTGAGTGCGAAGTGGAAACGAAAGGCAGGTATGAGAACCAGCGTCTTTCCGGATATGTGTTTCTCTGTGTAGATAACATCGAAACACGGAAAGCAATCTGTGAGAAGAATAGCTTCAACATGAATATCAAAGCTGTGTTCGATTTCAGAACCGGCAAAACCTCCTGCGAAACCAGAGCGGCTGCATGGAATGACAGAAAAGCTGTCAACATGCTTATCTCCTCGATGGATTTTACACATGACGAAGCCAGAGAGGAAAATCCCACGACAGCCTGCGGACAGTCTATCGGTCTTATGTCTGTAGTGATGCTGGTGTCTGCTATCGGCGTGGACAACTTCATCACATACATCAAGTCCGGTGACTACAAAAAATGTATCCTGATGGATGCGTTTGTAAATGGTGGGAGTGTGATTCCGATGTAATCAATATCCTATATATAGAATTTAAACAAGCCGATGTAAATTAGTTTCTGTAATGTATATTTGCGTTCGCGCAAAACTTCCGGTATTACCGAAAGTGAAATTTTGATTGAAGAAGAGACATGCCTGCAGCCAGCTGCGACCGGTTTCCAGGAACTGCTCGTGAGCAGCAAAAGGAGGTTCGACACAGAAGTAGCACAAGATTAGTTGATGGTAAGTAGTTAAGGGCAATCTTATTTCAAGCCGGACACGATCTCAGTTAATACAACAAAGCCATCAGCCCAGTCAGACATCTTCGCACAAGATCCAGATCCTACTCAGATTACAGAAACAACTCACAGAAAGGAGTACATGATGATTTATATCACCTATAGTCAGCCAGCACGTTATCATCAGCTGACATTTGAAGAAATGATGGCTGGTATTACAGTCAATGATATTGCCGAGCTGCGAACCGGTACTGTAAGCGGAACGCGAACCGTTTGTCTGAAACGAGTCCCCCAAAAATTCAGGGACGCAGCAAACATTCCATCTCTTCGCGCAAATCTTCAGATGTTCACGGATACATATAACACCATGATTTCCGATCCGAATCGCCAGTCTTATTACTACAAGTTCTTTATCCCGAAAAAGTCCGGCGGCCTACGCGAAATCAATGCCCCGCTCCCTGCGTTGAAGGCTGCGCTCGTTCAGCTTCATACGATTCTCTCCGGTGCGATGCTCGCCGACCATCATACAGCAGCGTTCGCCTATGTTACAGGCCGCTCTACACTGGATGCCGTCAAACAGCATCAGAAATGGGAATCCATGTGGTTCGTGAAGTTCGACCTTCATGATTTCTTCGGAAGCACGACACTTGATTTTCTGATGTCCACTTTTTCGAAAATCTACCCATTCTGCATCCTGTGCGAGGACAAGAGCGGTGAGGATCTTCTCCGCAAGGCTCTGAGTCTGTGCATGCTCAATGGTGGCCTTCCTCAGGGCACTCCGATCAGTCCGTTTCTTACCAATGTCATGATGATTCCGTTTGACCATCGCATGTTTAACACGATGCGCAATTTCAGACTGAGTGAAAACAGAACCGACCGTTTTGTGTACACTCGGTACGCTGATGATATGTGCATCTCCTGCCGTGCCGGTTTTCGTTACAAAACAGTGGAGGATTACATCGTCAGCACGCTCAAATGGATGAATGCGCCGTTTGAGTTGAACCGTGAAAAGACTCACTACGGAAGTCGATGCGGTCGCAACTGGATCCTTGGTGTCATGCTTAATAAGGACAATGAAATCAGCGTCGGTGAAAGAGAAAAGAAATACTTTGAGTCAATGCTGGCCTCCTATTACATGAGTCATGGTCGCGGCACATATCGTGGTCATTTCGATAAGGCTTTGACAAAGCCGTGGCCTGTAGAGGATGTCAGAAGACTCCACGGTCTGTACTCCTATTATAAGATGGTAGAACCGGCTCGAATCGCCGAAATCATTGAGGAGTACAACAAGAAGTTTGGCATGAATTTTGAGGAGCTTCTCAAAATGGATGAACAGTTAATAGCCTGATAGTCGCGCAAGCGATTTGTCATAGTTGAATTTTGTGTAACGCATACTTTGCAAAGCAATGCAAAGGCATCCGGTATTACCGAATGTTTCTTTTCGATAGATAGAATAACCTCCGCCAGGCGGTCGCTTCAGCTTCCTCTCCGACATCAGCGTCCTAAAATGTAGGGCAACTCCCACCCGGGAGGGCAACGATTTCCCCGGGTAGGCAAGGTTCACTGAAAGGTTAGTAACAAATACGGCCCGCAACCAGTCTAGTACAAGAAATGCGATAGTCGGTTAGCAAATCCAGCATATACCAATCGCCTAAAAGCGGATTCTGCCTCAGCACTTGAGTCACCCGCATTTAATTCAGGTTACATAAAATTCAACTTTTTTGTCACGAAGTATAGTTTGTAAAGTTTTGCAAACTCGTCCGGTATTACCGAACGAAAATTTTTGATAGGAAAAGGGATACGAAGGCAGGCGCTGCCAGGTGGTCCTGGCAGCCGTCATCTGAAAGAGATCATAGATATAATTACCCCGAACAACAGGTAGACTAACATCAGGCAGCTACTTTCTTCAGGAACAGAGACATCTTCCAGTCCAATCCCTAATTGTTGAGTACCTCAGTGAGCCGGAACACCAGGCTCGACCGGTACCTCAGGATGAGGACAATATTCTTCAGTTCGTGACAAGAACACCAAGCGTTTCAGCGTATAATATTCGGTTTCATGATCTCTCCATGGAAACGGATATGCTTCCGGTATTACCGAAAGTAAGTATTTGTTAAGAATTTATGCTGACACAATATTGCGTTCCATGATCCGTCATGGAACAGAGGCTGAAACGCTCTATATTGCCATTATCCATTTTTACCATCTTTCTCCTAAAAATCCTGTGCCTACAGGTTGGCTTTCGGGTAGAATAGCAACCCGTTTATGATGGGCTTTCGCCAAATGGTAAGGCAGATGACTTTGACTCATCCAGTGTCGGTTCGATTCCGGCAAGCCCAATATCAAAATTTTAAACGCACACACGAAAGAAAGAAAGGATAGTAATCATGCTTATTTATGTAAAAGACTCGGTAGCCAACGAGAGCTATCTCATTATGCTGCAACAGGGTACGGGTGATAACCTCTTTGGCAAAAACATTGAGGACGGATATGTCGGATATGTGGACTATTATGTCGATAGGTTCACCGGTCATTACGGAGACGATAACGGATTCTATTTTTATGATTGTGGAATGTATCTTTGCACACAAGAAGAGTTCCGCCATATAGAGCAGGGGAACATGGAGCACCTGCTCGATAAAATTATTCCCTATATTTTTGCAAGCGGTTTGCGCAACATCAAACTGCCCGATGGTATCACCTACAAAATCGTCGATAAAGAATTGGAGGAATAATTATGACCGGGTTTAAAAAGATCGTCAATCCGTGTACTTGTAATGTATATGGCCGTACATATCCCGTCAATGCCTATGCAAAAATCGAATACGATGGCACTCGTCTGAGTATCTGCGGTGTTGTTGGTCCTAAGTCAAATGGAGATTGCGTCGGTGGTGCAGGCCAGTGCGTGGATGAAATCAGAAACGGCACACCCGCTACAGGCTGGAACAATGAAATGCTTCGCAAATTTTGCGATTACTGGGATCTTTGGCATTTGAATGATATGCGTCCGTATTGCCAGCATCAAAAGGCGCTTTGCTGGGATGAACTGGCAACCGAAAAGGTCACGATTTATCACTATAGCCTCACGCATGAATATTTCATGAAGCAGCGCGAACTGAAGAATCGTGCAAACAATAAACTCGGCGCAGAGGGGCATGTTACTTTGACTGAGGAGGAAAAGGAACTTTGGAACCTTCCAATCAGTAAAACAACATGGAAACCTCTTGATGACCAGCGATACGAACCTCAAAAGAAGAAAGATTGGAATTGCGGCGCAACAGAGGAAAAGACGCTCGGTTGGCTGCGCCCCGATGAACATCCCGAAGGCATTCTCACAAAGCCGTGCCCTGTGTGCGGATATAAATATGGAACCGCGTGGAAAACGGAGCAGGTTCCCGAGAATGTTCTGCAGTTTCTTTATAATCTGCCGGATAGCACAAAGCGTCCGGCATGGGTATGAGGTGACCATAGAAAAATGATTACTTTAGGGGGGGGGACGAATCGCATGATGAAGCCTGATGAAATCGCAAAAGCATTCCTGTATGAAATGAATCCAACAAACTGGAACGGCCAAGGTGAAATGCCTGCCGGGTTTGATACCAGAATCATGGAATTCATCACCGATATGCCGGATGTTCTGCTCGACATTTCCTTTGAACTCTATGAGGAAATGGACAGAACATTCCATTGGGATCATTACTGTGAACTCGTACAGGAAAGTTCTGATACAATCGTAGACTGTGCCCACGGTTACGGCATCAATTCCGTACAGAATCTCACCGACACCATCAATTATCTGTTAAAGGTGAACATAAAATGAAATACCTTGTCGTACATACCTATCTTGAAAATGATGCCTATCCTAAAATTCTGGAACAGGCACTTTGCGACGATTTTAAGTCTGCCAGGCATCTGGTTACGGCCCAAGTCAATAGCGAACGTGATACGCTTTTGTTCGATGAGCACTTGCAGTCCTATGTATACGAGAATGATAATGACACCTATGTCTGGACGCTTGAAAAGGATGCCTACGACTGGTGGCACATCTACTTTATCGAGGAATAAATGACTATGAATAATGATATCTGGTACGTCCTTGTCCAGCATTGGGACGAAGATTGTTGCGATTACAGTGAAGTTGATTTTTTTACATCCGCAAAAGTTGCCGTTGATTATGCTACGAAGCTTTCTAATGAATTCCGTTCCAGCTATGAAGCAGACCACTATGAAATTAAAGAAACCTCTGGTGGCGGTTGTGGCTGGCGTTTGGAAACCTATACAGAGATCAAGGCCACTTATCACAACAGTGAAGATGTTGTCGCTTGCGAGTTGTACAAAATCGGGAAAGTAATTCCGACTTCAGAAGTATGAAAAATCAACGCTACATCAAAAAGCAGTTCGACAGCAAAATCAAATCCACCGCGATGAATTACTACGATGCCCGCTTCCGCAATATGTCCACACAATTTGATGCAGGATACTGCAAGGGAGTCCTTGATACTATCTTCCTCATGCTGAATATCCTCAACGTCCAATGTACAAAAGAATTCATTTTCAACCAACAAAGGAGCGCATAATGTTTTCTAATGCTTTACTTAATGCCATCCAAGGAAAAGGTTGGCTTTATAGTGTCGATTTTGATAACGATACAAATCCCATTGGTCTTGAACTTGAAACATGCTCTCCCGCCGGTGAGGATTTCCTCGTTTATCTTTGTGGCAGCAACGATGACGAAATTTTACATAGCCTGTATGAATACGCTGAGGATTTCGACCCCGAAGAACACGCTCTCTCCTGCGTCGATATGCGTGAGGCACCGGGTATCCGCACCTTGTTTCATGACGCGGATGAAATGGCAGAGGAACTTAATTCCCTGTATGAACATTTATCGAATGCTGTAAAAAAGTAAGTTAAGGTGAACCTGTATAAGCAAAATCAAGATCGGTGAGGTGCGTGTGTCTGTATGAATAAAATCAAAATCGTATCAGCGTCGGAACTTTCAAAGGTGATTGATGCCCCTCGCAGTAATCGCGGCCTCTACCTGTCGATGGAATCTAACGGAACCGATATCGTCATCGTTGCCTGCGACAACAGCACCGGTAACGCTTGGCTGGAAGAGTTCTACAGCACAAAAGACGCCATGAGATGGCTGGAAAGAGCGTAAAAGAATGGTTTTATGAATTGAGGTGGCAATATGGACTGGTATGAAATTCTCGGTGTTATGGACGATGGCGCTCAGATTTATTCTGAAAAGGTTATCGTCGCTGCTGACGACCCATCTGAGGCTGTAGAGAGAACCAAAAAAGCACTATGTCGGTGTGCCGATGAAGTTTTCCACACTACAAAGTGTTCTCCGCTTAACCAGAATAAAGTGTATGCACTGTATACTGGAAGAGCCATTCCGATTCAAGATCAAGCTGTGAAAGGATGAAAACAACAATGACGAAGGAAGATTTGGAGTTTGTACGTGACAACCATGAGGTGAACAAGAACTCCTATGACGATCATGCGACCTGCGGCTACAATTACGAAGATGGCTATGTGGACGCACTGAATTTTGTGCTGAAAAACCTTGATGAACTCTGTGAGGAAACCCATGAAGACAACCTCATGCGGCGTGCTACTGAAGGAGCCAAGTATTACATCCGTGAATACTTCCAAGATAAATACGGTTACGATGATGAATGGTCCGAAGATGAAATCGAAGATCGTATCCAGCGTGCTATTGATGAAGGCGATGCAGAGACGCTTGCCAACTCTTTCATCGACAGCGCCGATGACGGCATTCCGGATGCTGAATGGTGCGAAACTATCGTGAGAGATTTCTACGATTAAACGGCGATACTACGATAAATTCAAATCCATATAATTTATGTTTAATGGAAGTGCAAATCATGGAATGGCTTGTTTATATTGACATCACTGGCACTGCTAGATGCGGTTACTGTTGTTGTTCGCTTTGCTGCGATGAAAACGGTTACAGACCTATAAGGTGCCCACGTTGCGGCGCTGAACTTGATTATAGGCATTTACCAACATTGTACAAAATGGATAAAAACGATACCGGGATGTATCAGGTTTACTGATTGATGGAAAGGGATTTGCTATGGGAATGAGTTATGAATATGCCGGTAGCGCCAGCTATCCGCGCTTTGACGAGGAAGTCTGCGCAGTCGCTGCTGTCTTTGGTGGTGTCAAAACCAAGGATCTGGAACAGCGCGAAAAGGCCGCGAAGGCCGCGCCGAAAGGCAGCATCAACTGGTGGTTTGGGTTCTACATTTCCGATGACCAAAACAAACAGCGCTTTATATTCCCCAATGGTGCCAACGAAACCATTACAAAGTGGCTCAACAACATCTACGAACCACGCACAGTCGAGGAAACCAAAGAAATTTGGAAACATATCTGTATACGTCATGAGATCAAGGATATTTCAAGACAGATTTGGTATGAGCTTAGAGAACGTTATCTGCGTGATGAAGGCTGGGAAATTTGCCAATGACGGAGGTTGTATATGCGATACGTTTTTACTGTCAGTGGTTATCGGACTGCTAAACGCTTTATTGCAGAGTGCGCTGCCAAGCGAAAAGAGGTTTTGGAGGCTGGCATTGATACTGCCAATGAAACCGAACTTCCAACTACGCAAGATATTTTGGATGATGTAAATGAGGGCGTTGGTCTGGATGAAGATAACGAGTATTACAACTGCTGGGGCGTTACAGATCATTATAATTCTTGTCCGCTTTCACTGACTGTTGGCAAAGAACTTTTTTTAACAAAAGATTGAGGTGAATATCATGGTTGATTGTTGCTGGGACCATTCCTACGAGGACGCAATTCTCGAAGCCCAAGACGGCATATTCGATGAATGCCACTATTGTGAGTACAAAGGCAGCGCCTGCCACAATCAGTGCATGGAGCTGAAACCTATCTACAATCCGAACTTGAGGTGAAAGTTGTATGAAAGTCGAACTAACTAGCCTTCAAATTCAGCTTGTTACAGATGCCTTGTCTTTCTATCGTGAAGCAGTCGAAAACACCACATGTATCGCGATGTACGATGAGGAACTGCTAAAAAAGTACAATAAAACAAAAGCTGAATGCACCTTCCTACTTGAAAACCTGTCTAAACAATAAAGGAGACGCGGCATGAAAAAGTATACCTGTTATGTCTATGAACGAAATCGCAAATTCTGGGACCAGTACCTCGTCGTAGCAGACAGTGAACTCCTTGCTGAGGTCGAACTCAAGCGTCGTCTTGATGAAGAAACAGATACAGGCTCAGACAGCTATGACATTATGTCGGTTGTCGAATGTAAATAAAACGGAGCTTTGATGGAGGTAACAGATATGGAACCAAGCTTTGTTTATATTGACCGTTACGGTAATTGTCGCTGTGGTCGGTGCTGTGAACCGCTTTTCTGTGATGAAAACGGCGATATGCCAGTCACCTGCCCGCGCTGCGACTCCGAACTCGACTATGGTAATCTCGATCAAACATCACTTATGTGATAATGGAACTTTTATGGAGGCGCAATAAGGAGGTTTGAAATGGTCTCTTTTAAAAATGAAATCGAAATTCCTACTGACGTTCGTTTACGAGAGGTTGATTATGGTGGGTTCTTTGAATTCGACTATAAAATTTATCAAAAACTTTCCTATGATGAGAACAGTGAACAGTTTAACTGTTTGGAATTGTCCAGTATGTGTGAAGTAAAAATCAGATTCGATAAATATGTCCGTAAGGTCGATGTACAAATCACCGCGACAGGATACACAAAGAAAGGCTGCTGATGAAATACTTATATATCTTGCAGCTTTTATCCTGTGAACGTGGTGCTATACCCGTTCTTGCCTCCACAAAGGAATTTGAATCCTTTTCAGTCGCCGCCGACAATGCCGAGAAAGAAGCCAGCGCATTCTTTGCATTCTACCAGAATGACGCCATGTGTAACGATAAGCCACCCCAGTCTTCCATCGCAACGATGACCAGGACGACCCAGATACCAACCTGCTCTATTGGGTCACCGGCTATAATTTTTCCGACTATTGGTTCATCGCCGAAATTCAAATAGAAAAGTAACGGAGGCTCTTACTAAATGAAATCAAAATCTATTTTAAACATCCTGCTTACCATCATCTTCGCGCTTTTCCTATGTTCCTGTGCCAACGTAGAAAGCGGCGTTCACGATATGAATGGCAGCATCACAGGCCATACATATAATTGCCAGTTCTATACCAATGACGGCGAAGAATTCATGGATGTCACAGGTTCAAAAATTGATATGAACGCCAATGTCGTTAAGGAATACACCTACACCAGTGATGGCGTCTGGGGCGTCACAAAAACGATGTCGTCCGTCGTTACCATTACGGTAGATGGCAAACAGATCAATAACTGCGGCTCCACCGTTATTTTTGCCGAGGAAGGCTTGGAACCTGATGTTGACTTTCAGGTTCAGGATATTCACAGCACGACTGATGGCAGTCTTGGTGAGGACCCCATTATTGCCAAAACCGTCAATTCTTATAAAAATGCTTTCGGTAAGCCCGTTGTTGTCGTTATTCAAAGTCAGCTCGGTGATCCCATCTGCGCTTACAGCGGCGAGAATGTCTATTGGGAAGTCTGTCAAAATCTGCCTAAGACAACCAAACTCATGATCGACGGTCGTGCGCTTTATATCCACCGCGCCAATTTCCAAACCATCGATAAGGACTTACTTAACTAATCAGGAGAATATGTATATGACAAACAGCGACAAGCTTGAATTTATCGGCCAGATCATTGACATCTTTGAGGATTTTCTCGACGAAAAGGGTGTCAAGATCGACAATCCAGACCGCGACAGGGATGCCATCGAGGACGCTGCCTGCGGCGATACAAACATCTACGGCTGTGATTATGGTGACCTTTCTGACCGTATTGAATCAACCATGACCAACTGGGGCTTTTTCAAGGAGAGTGTGTTATGAATACCTACAATGTTGTCGTTTCTGTTTCCACGACGGTTTGCATTGATGCCAAGGACAGCAACGATGCCATCGAGAAGGTTAACCAGCAGCTTTCTCACGGTGATGCAGCCCTGAAAGCACAGCTGCGTGAAAACCTTGAAACCGCTCTGGATGAATGTTGCATCGAGGCGACCGACGCTATCCCAACGGACGAGTGAGGAGGAATCATAATGGATGACATGTTCTTATTAAAATCCTTGCGCCACCCGGAAGGCTTTATGAATGAAGCTGACCCCGCACTGGACGGCTTTACGATCCAGCAGGTAATCGATGCCTTACATAATGAACCAGGCACCCTGACAACGGAAAAGCTGCATGGTGTCGTACATGACATTCTCGATTCACAGCTGCATGACCTTTGGGCGATCATCGATGAAAACGATGAGGAAATCATCGTCGCTGCCTACAAAGGCAGGTCTGACGATCCGTATAAGGCACCGAGTTTCGATATGGATTGGGCAGATCGCGCCGAGGCGCTCGCCCGTGACATTTATACGTGGTGTATCAAAAATGATTGCTGGCAGGATGTCTACATCTACTATAATGGCAAGCGCATGGGTACGAGCGGTAAGGATAAAACTGGTAAAACCGTGTATCGCTACGGCGGCACGCCATTCATCGAAGACAATATGGATCCGCGTAACTACTTTGAATATGTCCGTGAGCCGAATATTTTGAGCATGAGTTTCGAGGGCACTCTGTATGACATTCTTAACAATCATGACATGTTTGCCTTGCAAGATCTGTTCAGCAAATATGGCCTTTATTACGAGTGTGGTAATGCGTGGAATCTGAGTGCATATCCGATCAATGAATAACCTATCTACTGTAATACCAGCCGCCAAGGGTGAGATATAAAAACTGAATATTGTATCCGCTCTTGTGCGCTGCCAAGAAAGGATACATAAAATGAAAAATGATCGTGTCATAGAACAGATCTTTATCTCTCACCCGCAAGGCAAAATGAATGGCATTCCTACCATCACAACCAGTATGCTCTGCAACCCCATTTGTGAGCAGCGTGCCAAGGATGAAACCAGCGTATGCGCACACTGCTATGCCAAGCGTGGCCTGGCCATCTATCCCGCCGCACGAAACCGCTATGCAGAAAACACCAAGATTCTTTCCAGTCATGACCTTGAGGTTTACGAACTGCCTGTTTTGAACAGCAGTATTGCCCGGTTTGAAAGCCACGGCGACCTTGTCAATGTGACCCACGCTAAGAACTACATCCGCATTGCCAGGGCAAATCCGTGGTGTACGATTGCTATCTGGACAAAGAACGCCGCCTTCATGGATAAGGCCATTAAGGAGCTTGGCAAGCCGGACAATCTGATTTGCGTATACAGCTCCGACCACCTCAATCAGGTCTCGCAGGATTTCTCCAACTACAGCTGGATCGATAAGGTGTTCACCGTCTACGATAAGGCGTACAGCAAGCAGCACAATGTCGAGATCAACTGTGGTGCCCGCAACTGCCTGACATGTCATAAATGCTACGAACACAACGACATCTTTTTCGTAAACGAAACGCTTAAATAAAGAGGCTCTGCACCATGTCAAAGAATTACGACCAATATGAAGTCAAGATCACTCCGCTCAATGAAACCTCATTTGAGGATGGTACCTGGTTTTACGGTGTTGATATCTATTACCATGAAATTTCCAACTGGTTTTCTGGTTATAACAATCCTGAAAAAATCAGACATATTTTTGACCTTCGCATGCTTGCTTCTAGTATGAAAGAATGCGCTGAATATGCCGAGAACATTATCCAGCAGTATGAGAACGGTAACGACTTCCTGCCTAAATTGTCTGATCTCAACCCCTTCCTTGAACGCTGGATTAAAGATTGCTGGCAGAGTGATAACGATATGTGGTTTGTCGAGCATGATGACCCAGAGGTTGCCGAAATGACCAAACAGGACTGGCAGGAAATCGGCGAACAGGTCGAAAAATACTTCGGTTATGATGTCGTCGAGTTTGTGGAGCCGGACGAGTGGACGCCGGACTTTGACTATCTCGTCTGCTGCTACGGCTCCTGCATCAATTTCGTCAACTGGATTTAAATAAGGAGAATCACAATGAATGTACATGATCTTCCCAGCAATGTCGGTAGCTGGTTTCTGACAGATTCCGACTGCGCCCAGTATTGCCGCAAGCTCTCACCTACCAGGTATGAATTCACCCAGATTGTCTGGCTGGACACCACAGAAGATACGGATAAAACATATTGCGTCACGCGATCCGTTGAAGATGTCGGCGACATGACTCTTGATGAGATCTCAGGCCATATCAGCAGCTACTATAAAACTCTGTTCGGAATGGTGGAAAGCTACGGCGGCATCCATGACACCGGAAAGAATGCGCTCACGGTCGCAGACTATTGCCAGCTCATTGCCGAATGTGCCTTTGAAAATGAAGTCGGTAATAATTCCATCTCTGAAGTTATGGACTGGAATCACTGCGTAGACTTTCAGCGCGGCAATATGCTTTCGCAGTAAGGAGAATGTTTGATCATGGATACCCATACCATGAAAATTAAAGAACCTGCCGCTTCTCATCAATAATAAACCTGTTGCTGAAATTCAAATCAGGATCGTGAATGATGCAGAAAACAAGTTCGTTTTGAACATGATTTCATCAGAAGAGGAGCTTTAACCATGTTTTACCAACACAGCCTTCGCGTATATAACGACGAAACGCTTGCCCCATACTATATGGACAAGGAAACCGTCGAGCAGGTCACCCGCTACCTGTATGACAACGAAATCACCGGTGATGTATATAACGGTATCTCCTGCTATCCATTGTGCGGCAAGCCTACCGTCGATACTCCGTTCTATGCCACATCCAGCCTTTCCTTTGACACCGGCGAGGATGTCGAGTTCTCCATTGAAAACGATATTCGTGAAGCCTCCTACAAATTCCCCACCATAATTTTCGAGCTGACCATCCGCTGCTGTGACACCAATGAGTACACCAGGTACTATTTCAGAAATGGCAATGTGAAATGTTTTCCTGGTGCTGTCACTGTTTCCTACCCTCCCTTTGATTCCATTGAATGGACAAATTCTTAAACGAAGGAAGTATCTGTACTATGATTTCTCAAAAAATTTTGGATGCACTGTATGACAATAACTGGAAGCCCTATATCGATACCGACGATAATTTTATTGATCTTGAATGGTATTCCCCCGCAGGTGAGGATTTTTTACTGTCATTCAATGTAAAGGATGACAACGATTTTCTCTCCCAGCTTTTTGATGCCTATATGAATTTTGATACGGAACAGCACGCCGTCGAAAACTACGGTATGAGAGGTGCTCCCGGATTGCGTGTCCTGTTGGATGATGCAGAGGCCATTGAAGGTGAGATCCAACGCCTTTGGTGCGAACTCAGCAAAGTAAAAGAGACGGCATAACCTGCGCTCTTATTATGAAGGAGTAAATACTATGAACAACATCAATAGTAAATTTATCCTCACCTGCCCCAACTGCGGTACAAAACAAATCTATGTCGGCACCGGCCTCACCTCTCAGTCCATTTGCTATCGCTGCGCTGCAGACCTCGAACCTTGCACAGACCAAACTACCACAGAAAAAATCAATACGATTTATAGCAGTCTTGACCTGCGTGATGAGTTCGGCGGTTCCATCAATCGGACGCTTGAAGACGTCTGCACAGCCGATGAAGACCTCGCCGCTTTTGTATGTGAGGCATATAAACGCAATAACATTTCTGAAATGTTCAGTGCTATTGTCGGCCGCGACATCGATGACATCATTGACCGCATGAATTCTATCCCGGTTGAAACAGAAAGGGAGGCAGCAGAATGAACCGCGTTGTCATCGGCTCATGCCCAATCTGCAACACCGCCAGTCTGAACATCTACGAGTTTGATGACGCCAACGGCCGTGTTCTCGCTGGCATCAATAACAATCGACCTTATTGGTACAGAATGTGTGTGGTATATTCCCTGAACACCGGTGTAACAGATTTCGGTTTCAACTTTGGCGGTGATTTTATCTCGTTTTCGTCGGTGCTGCGCAAATAATTTCTGGTAATATTTACCGCTTGTTTTTCCGCACAAAAGGAGTATTTTAAAAATAAGGAGGTCATCCAAATCTTGCCAAATTCAAAAGATGCTGATTTGCGAAATCTCTATCGCCGTAAAAATTACCGCCAGACTTCTGGCTACCCATATCGCTCCTGGACACAGCATGAAATCGATCTGGTTCTTGCGCACAATATGCCTGACCGGGAGTTATCCACACAAATCCAACGCAGTGTGATGTCCATCCAACTTATGCGCTGCCGCGCCAAGAAATGATCTTCACTATGATTTTATTACAGCTTCTCTTTTGCGCCGCGTTCGTATTTATCATCGCTGCTGTAGTTGGCGGTGCGTGTCTCGGTCTCGGCTGTATGATCTTGCCACCCATTGAAAAGGCTATTGATGACACAGCCGAGAAAATCGCCCCCACGCCAGACCGGTACAAAAAGCAGCAGGAGGTTTGGGATTCCTATCAATACATAAAGTTCCACCGCAAAAATCTGCGTGGTACGACCACCGAAGAAATGTGCAAGCGTGAAAATTGTACCGAAAAAGAAGCCCAGATGTATATGATTTTCGAGGACTGTCAGGACATGGGCATCAAAATGAACATTGCCTACGCTGACCGCCTGACCGGTGCCAGCGATGAGAGAGAGCAGATGGCCAGACTTGAAAAGCAATTCCCCACGCAGCAGGCCACCTATCAGACCGAAACGCTTCCCGGTCGCACTCGTCTTACCCGTGAAGAAGTTGCCGCTAAGTACGCGGCTCAAAAATAAGGAGGAATTTATCATGCGTAACAACAACAACAGCGATCTCGGCATCATTCTTCAGGTAATCTTTTGGGGTTTACTTATTCTTCAGGTTTATACCGCCTTCTTCTGCAACTATTGATTGGAAGGAATCGTGCTATGTTGGGTCTTTTATTTCTCAGCGCATTGATTGTCGCTGTCTGTTTGGCACTGTTCTTCTGGTTCTGTTACAAGTTCGGTCCCGGCATCCAAAAAGGGTATGATGATGCCGTTGACAGTCTAGCCGAGAAAATCGCCACGCCCCTGCCAATGCACGCAAGCAGCAGGAGGTTTACGATTTCTACATGAACATACTTTGCACCGGTCAGAATACACGTGGCGAATATACCTTTCTTGTGCAGCAAAAAAAATAAAATGCACTCGCCCTATGGCACTTATGTATATGCTGGAGCACGATTGTCAGGACGCCGGTATTGAGATGAATCGTGCTTACGCAATGGATCTCTGTGGCTTGTATTGATAAAGAAAAATTTTACAGTGGATAAGGATTTTCTGATGAAGTTTTTCTAAATCACTTGAATCAATTTGATGATTTTGCAAGGATATGTCAAGCTCGCAGGGTATTGAATCTTATAACGAAACACTATTTCAAGTAAAGGAGCAATTTATGATCCGATCCCGTTACGCTATTACCGATTTCCCTGATGGTACACATCTCATCAAGTTCGATATGCATGACGAACAGCACACAGCACCAAATGCAGTCACATGGCTGTATGAATCCATGTCTGAATTTGCAGACATCGCCATGATCGCCTCCAATATTTCTGAGAATAGGGGCAAGTCTCCTATTCTTACTATGCCATACATTCCCAACGCCCGTATGGACAGGACAAAGAATGGAGAGGTTTTTACCCTCAAGTATTTCTGTCAAATGCTGAACGCCATGAATTTTTCCGAGGTTAATGTTTTCGACCCGCATTCCGATGTATCTGTTGCGCTGCTTAACCATGTCTGTGTAATGCGCCAGCAGCTAAAACAAGTTATTTACAAGGCTATATATCAGTTTAAGCCTGATATGCTCTATTTCCCCGATGTCGGCGCACTCAAGCGCTACGCTGATTTTGTGCCAAAGGATACTACCGTTCTCTACGGTAACAAGCTCCGCGACTGGAACACCGGCACGATTCTCGGTCTGGATGTGGTTGGCGATGTTAAGCCAGACGCACGAATCCTCATGATCGATGACATCTGCTCCTACGGCGGTACGATGTACTACTCCGCCAAAAAGCTGAAGGAGCTTGGCGCAGGCGATACCGCGATGTATGTTTCCCACTGCGAGAACTCTATCCTCGACCCGGAGCATGGCAAAATTTTTTCAGAACCCGGCCTTATCTCTAAGGTCTATACTACCAATAGTATCTTCACCGGCCATGATGACCGTATTGAAATCATCTATGAATTTTAAAGGAGATTATAAATGAGCATCAATCCTATGCTTCTCTGTGATTTCTACAAAACCACACATTCCCGCCAGTTCCCCAAGGGCACGACCGAGCTGACCAGCTACTTTACCCCGCGCATGTCCCGCTTGAATGGTATTAACAGCGTTGTCGTCTTCGGCATCCAAGCTTTTTGTCAGGACTATTTGATCGACTATTTCAACAAGAATTTCTTCTTTCTTGGCAAAAACGAAGCCTGCGACGAAATCTTTCGCGTTCTGGACAATACCATCGGCGCAGCCAACTACGATAAAGAAAAGTTCTGCGCTCTTCATGACCTCGGCTACCTTCCCGTCGAGATCAACGCCATGCCGGAGGGTACGCTCTGCCCCATCCATGTTCCCTTCCTCGAAATGAAAAACACCCACCCGGATTTTGCGTGGGTACCGCAGTTTCTGGAATCTCTTATCAGCGCCGAGCTTTGGCATCCCATGATCTCCGCCACGGTCGGCCATCTCTACCGTCAAATCGTGGATGAATATTATGACAAAACCTGCGATGATTCCACTCCACGCGGCAAAGCGCTCGGCGATTTCTCCTTCCGTGGGCAGGAATGTCTGCAATCCGCTGTCAAATCCAGCGCTGGTTGGTGTCTGTCTTTCCTTAACACTGCCACCGTGCCCGCCATTCCCTACCTTGAAAAGAACTACTACTGTGACGCAAGCCTTGAGCCGGTTGCTTACGGCTCTGTCTCGACCGAACACAGCGTCATGTGTTCCAACTTCGCCGTCGATGGCGATGAAATCACAATGCTTCGCCGCCTGTTGACCGATCTGTATCCACATTCCAGCTTCTCTGTCGTATCGGATTCCTACGACTACTGGAATCTTGTCGACAATATTCTACCGCAGCTCCACGATGAAATCATGGCACATGACGGCTGCCTGCTCATTCGCGGTGACTCTGGCAACCCGGTTGAAATTGTAACACAGACCGTTTACCATCTGTGGGAGCAGTTCGGCGGCACGATTAACTCAAAGGGCTATAAGGTACTTGATCCGCACGTCAAGGCTATCTATGGCGACTCTATCACGATCCAGCGCTGTGAGGCCATCTATAAGGAGCTGGAAGCCCACGACTTTGCCGCCTGTAATGTTGCGCTCGGCGTCGGCAGCTTTTCCATGCAATGCATCGAACAGGATGGTATTTTGAAACCGTTCACTCGCGACACCTTCGGCATGGCCGTCAAGGCAACGCATGGCGTTATCGACGGCAAGGAGGTCAATATCTTCAAGGATCCGAAAACCGATGCAGACCATTTCAAAAAGAGCCTCAAGGGTTTGTGTGTTGTCTTTGACGATCAGCAGGATGGCCGCATCCGCGTGCAGGATGAAATGGATCAGAAAACAAAGAACTTCTATCGTAGCGTCGATATGCTGCAGCCGGTGTTCCGCAACGGCAAGATGATGCGCCGCCAGACCCTTTCCGACATCCGCAACCGACTGAATCTGGAGGGGATCTGATATGTCTATTAAAATCATCGACGGTAATCTTTTTGACTCCAAGGCTAAGATCATTGCCCATCAGGTCAACTGCCAAGGCAAAATGAACTCCGGCGTCGCCAAAGAAGTTCGGCAGCGCTACCCGCATGTGTACGATGAATATGCGCGAAAGGTCAAAGAATGTCGCAAAATCAATAAAGAAATGCTTGGTATCACACAGTTTGTCCCAACTGATGCGAATTTCATCGGCATTGAACCCGGTGTAATCGGCTACAACGGACAGTATATAGCAAACTTGTTCGCACAAAAAAGCTATGGATATGACGGCAAATGCTATACAGATATTCTTGCATTGCAGAACTGCTTTACCATTCTTGCTAACGCTCCGTTTCGTAAAAACAATTTCTGTGGATGCACCATCGCCATGCCCTACAAAATCGGCTGTGTGCGCGGCGGTGCAAACTGGGATGAAGTGTATTCCATGATCGAAAAGACGTTCAAAAATGTAGCCGTCGAACTTTGGCGTCTCGATAAAGGCTAAGGAGGCCATTATGAATCAGAAAAATAGTAACGCTGTAAATCCCAAACCATATACTTTCGACGCTGTCAAAATCAAAAACGAAATCATCGGCTGGATCCGTGAGTATTTCCGCCAGAATGGTCCCGATTGCAACGCCGTCATCGGCATCTCTGGCGGCAAGGATTCCAGTGTCGTCGCTGCGCTCTGTGTCGAAGCGCTCGGTGAGGATCGCGTCATTGGTGTTCTCATGCCGGACGGGTATCAGAAGGATATTGGAGATGCCGAACAGCTGTGTGAACACCTTGGTATTAAAAGCTATGAAATCAATATCGGCAATGCGACTGAGGCAATCAGGGTCGCTATGATTGCCTGTGGCTTGGTTCCTTCTGTCCAGACCAAAACGAATCTACCTCCCCGCATCCGCATGGTAACTCTTTTTGCGGTAGCGCAGACATGCAACGGAAGAGTCGCTAATACCTGCAATTTTTCGGAGGATTTTTTAGGTTGGAATACCCTGTTCGGTGACAGCGCCGGTCAGTTCGCCCCTCTCGCTAAACTTACCGCTACCGAGGTTATCAAGATTGCGGAAGTCTTAAACCTGCCTGAAAATCTCGTTCATAAGGCTCCCGCCGATGGCCTGACTGATAAGAGTGATGAGGATAATTTCGGTTTTACCTATGATTTCCTTGATATCTATATCCGCACCGGCTACTATGGTGTCGACACCGCCACTGCCGCAAAGATCGATTCTATGCATGATCGCAACAAATTCAAGCTTGCTCCCATGCCGCACTTTGATTATTACCCGGAAGACCCTTACCGCTTTTAAGGAGGTTTTATGACCCAAAACGAACTCCACACTCTCATCAACACAAAGCCCTATGAATTTCTCTATACCGATCCGCACCTCGGCGAGCGCATCATGTTCCTCACCCTCGGCGGTTCTCACGCCTACGGCACAAATATCGAAGGCTCGGATGTGGATATCCGTGGCTGTGCTTTGAACTCCCCTGCTGAAATTCTTGGCTTTTCTCATTTTGAGCAGCGCGTTGATGAAGCAACCGACACCACAATCTACAGTTTCAACAAGTTAATTTCACTTCTCATCGGCTGTAATCCAAACACGATCGAGCTTCTAGGCTGCAAGCCGGAGCATTATTTCTATATCAATACCATCGGCAAACGTTTGATAGATAATAAGAATCTTTTTCTTTCTCAGCGTGCCGTTCATGCCTTTGGCGGCTATGCCAATCAGCAGCTCCGCCGTTTGCAGAACGCTTTGGCGCATGACCACTATCCGCAGGATGAAAAGGAAAAGCATATTCTCGGCACCTGCAAATCTGTATTTGAGGATTTCCGCCTTCAGCATAAGGATGTTCCCGGCGATGCGGTGCGTCTCTATATCGATAAAGGCGTCACGGAAGGAATGGATACCGAAATCTTCATCGACTGTGATCTCAAGCATTATCCGCTGCGCAGCTTCAAGCAGATGAATTCCGATCTCGGCACGGTCATCGGTCAGTACGCAAAGCTTGGCAAGCGCAACTCTAAAAAAGACGACATGCATCTCAATAAGCACGCCATGCACCTCGTCCGGCTCTACCTCATGTGCTTTGATATTCTCGAAAAAGGTGAAATCAACACCTGTCGTGAGCATGACCGCGATTTTCTCTTGGAGATTCGTGGCGGTAAATTCCAAAAGCCGGACGGCACCTATTATCAGGAGTTTTTCGACCTCATCAACGACTATGAAAAGCGGCTTGAATATGATAAGAAAAACACTTCTCTGCCGCCCAACCCTGACTATAAGCGCATCGAGAAATTTGTCATGGAGGTGAATGCCGATGCCTGCTATCTTAACACGTGTCCCGCTGCCGCCTGCCCTCGTCGTCCTTATGGACGTTCTCAATGCACGCGGCTATGAATCCTATTTGGTTGGTGGCTGCGTGCGCGACATCCTTCTTGGCAAAACGCCGCACGATTACGATGTCACCACGCAAGCAACACCGGAGCAAGTTAAGGAGCTTTTTCCTAAGACCATAGACACCGGCATCCAGCACGGTACAGTCACGGTCGTTATGTCCAGCAGTCAGTATGAAGTAACGACGATGCGTACAGACGGTACATACTCCGACAGCCGCCACCCAGACTCCGTAGTCTTCACCTCTGACATTGAAAAGGATCTCTCCCGCCGCGACTTCACCATGAATGCCATCGCCGCTAAGGTTGGTTCCGTCGACAAGGATGCTGTCAACCTGTCCTTGGTCGACCACTTCAACGGTCGCCACGACATCAAGCGCAAGGCTATTGTTTGCGTCGGAGATGCCAAAACCCGCTTTCAAGAAGACCCTCTTCGCCTGCTCCGCGCAATCCGCTTCAGTGTTCAGTTGAAATTCCATGTTGGCATTGAAACCGAAACGCTTATTAACCAGATGGCTCCATCGCTTGTCAATATCTCAGCCGAGCGCATTCAGGATGAACTCCGCAAGATATTTCTTGCCGGTGAAAGTAACCTACACATGTTGTACTGTACACTTCATGCATATCGCCCAGTGTTCTGTCAAATCATCCCGGAGCTGAAATCTTGCATTGATTTCAACCAGCACTCATCCTATCACGCCTATACAGTTTGCGACCATATCTTCAAAGCTGTTGGCAAACTTTGTAACGCAGTTTCGTATGAATCTGAATTTGCCGCAACTGCACATGCCCACTGGTTTGAACTCTGCATGACGATGCTTCTACACGACATTGGCAAACCGCAGTGCTTCACACAGGATGAAAATGACATTGGTCATTTCTACGGTCACGCCAAGGTTAGCGCCGATATGGCCGACAGTATTCTCCGCCGTCTCAAGTTTTCCAATGCGGAGCGGGAGCGCATTGTAACCCTGATCGAGTATCACGATTACCAGTTTGAACCAAGCGCTCGCTGCGCCAATCGTCTGATTGCCAAACTCGGCGCAGAAAACGCCCAACTGCTTACGATCGTCCGCTTTGCCGATCTTTACGCCCATGGTGTAAACTATGCGAACTTCGGTGAAATGAATCCGCTTCGCAAAGCACAAATCACATACCTGTATCTTGCCACCGCTGTATTTGAAAAGCGAAAGTTTTCTCTCAAAGACCTTAATATAGGCGGTGTAGATTTGATCCACTGTGGTTATACGCCTGGGCCAGATTTCAAGCGCTGTCTGAATTATCTCCTCGATGAAGTCGTCAACGGAAATCTTACCAATACGCGCACCACACTTATCTCTGCAGCTAAAGATTATATGGAGGAATACCATGCATAAAATTCTCGTCGTTGTAGATATGCAAAACGACTTCATCACCGGCTCCCTCGGTACTAAGGAAGCACAAGCCATCGTGCCAAATGTCGTCGCTAAGATAAAACAGGCGCAGGCAGAAGGCACTCACATCATTGTCACGCAGGATACGCACGGCAAAGATTATCTCAGTACAAACGAAGGTAAGCACTTGCCTATCGTGCATTGCGTAAAAGGCTCCAATGGTTGGCATATTGAACCTTCTGTCTATGCGGCTGTAGATGCTGCCTATAAGGCTGAAGATAAGAATAAAAGCGTAGAACTATGGAGTGTCCGAAAGTGGTCTTTCGGTAGCTATGAGGTGCCAACTGAAATTGGCGTGTATGCAGGTCTCGCCTATGACCATAAAGAAGAAGTCGAAATCGAATTTATCGGTCTCTGCACAGGTATTTGTGTCCTCTCTAACGCTATCCTCACCAAGGCTAAATTCCCAGATGCCACCATCTCTGTCGATGCCTCCTGCTGTGCCTGTGTCACTCCGCAGTCCCATGATATTGCTCTCGACGCTATGCAGCTCTGCCAAATCGAGATTAAAAACCGCGGTCAGGAACCCTGGCGTAAATAACCACACTATATAATAAGGTAGGAGAAATCACCATGAACAACGCACGCCGTAAAGCCATCAGCACTATTATCCACAGTATCAATGACCTAAATGAAAAGTTCTCCGCCAGCGTGGACGAGCTGCACAATGAAATCGAAGCGGTGCAGGACGACGAACAGGAAGCTCTCGACAACATGCCGGAAAGCATGGAAGGCTCCGAGCGTTACTCAACTATGGAATCTGCAATCGAATCGCTGCAATCCGCCATGGACTCGCTGGATTATGCCATCGCAGACTTGGATGAATCCGTGTCGGAGGCCGTCTCCGCCCTTGAGGAAGCCAGCGCCTGACCGATGATCTGTGTGTCTGTCAGCCCCAACAGCCAATCAGCTGATACATTCATCGCCCGGCACAATTCCGCTAACGCCTCACATCCAGGTGACCGTCTGCCTGTCTCCCAGCACTGTAAGGTATTACGCGGGCAACCAATTCTATCGGCAAGCTGCTGCTGGGTTACATAATGATCATAGCGCCACTGTTTTATGCGTTTGATTAAAATATCCATCTGAAACCGCTCCTATGGTGACATTTGTAGACTTGAATACAACCCTATGGTGTCATATAATTATTTCAACAACATAAAGATGTGTGTGCTTTCTAGGTCTGTACTTTTATTGTAGCATAAGATATGTCCTATAATTTGGACTTTGAATCTAAAAAGGAGAAAAAATGGCAAACGATATTTCTAAAACGATTTCTTTGCAAGAGCTGTATGCAATGATGCAGCCGTATAAGGAAGCCTTTATCTCTCTGTTCTCCGGGGATGAATCAACCGGTCTCTGTGCTACCATTCCCGTTAAAGCAATTAACCTTTTTAATAACGGCACAAAGGCCCCTTTTTTGTTGTGTTCCGGCGGTTCCGGCTTTGTCCTACAGGCAGCATCCGTCAAGGTTTCCGCACCAGCTTTTTCCAGGGATTCCTGCTCTTTTACCCTGTCAAGCGCTGGTTTTCAGTATAAAATCGTTCTTTGTGAATAAATTATTAACATTTCGGCTTTACTCTTGAAATGTGTGTTGCGATGTGGTATAGTATAGTCACAGCAAAAGAATACCGCGAAACAACACGACTGCTGAATATCTAAGGGTATTTACGAAGTTTGGTGGTACGGACAAAACCACTTAATTTCATAAGTATCACAGGCATATGGATGTTTGTTGCGCCTGTCGATTTTCCCAGTTGATAGCTCCGCACGAGCGGCATTGTCTCGTACAATACCGCTCACAGCAAACACCCAACCAAGGGAAACACAACCTCCTGTTTCAGCAGGAGAGACTTACAGTAAAAGGAGGTGACGTATATGTCCACTGTATATGTGCTTAATAAAGACGGTAAACCTTTAATGCCTACGACTCGCTGTGGGCATGTACGCCATCTGCTTAAAGAACAAAAAGCACGAGTCGTAACATCAAAACCGTTTACCATTCAACTGTTGTATGAAACTGACGATGTAGTGCAGCCGCTTTACTTGGGTATTGACACCGGCAGAACCAATATTGGTGTTGCTGTTGTTAAAGCAGACGGCTCAGCGGTCTTTACCGCACATCTTGAGACCCGCAACAATGAAATCCCGAAGCTGATGAAAAAGCGCAAGGAATCACGTCGTGCAAGACGCACCAACGGCAGACGATGCCGACGTCAACGGAGAGCTAAAGCAAATGGTACTATTTCTAAAAAGTGCGTAAAGCAAGCCACTGCTCAAAATGGTGGCGCGAGCAAGCGTGCTAAAGAAATTGGTGTCATCAAACGCCATCTTCCGGGTTGCGAGAAAGAAATCCTTTGTATCGGCATCAAAAACAAAGAAGCAAAGTTCAACAATCGCACAAGACCGGAAGGCTGGCTTACGCCTACCGCAAATCAGTTGCTGCAGACCCACGTCAATTTAGTAAAGAAAATTCAAAAGTTTCTTCCTATCAGTGATGTTGTGTTGGAGATCAACAAATTTGCGTTTATGCAGTTGGATAATCCTAACATTCAGAAATGGCAGTATCAGCAAGGCCCTCTCTATCAAAAAGCGAACCTTGAAAGTGCCGTATCTGAAATGCAAGAACATCACTGTCTGTTTTGCAAAAAGCCGATTGACCATTTCCACCATGTAGTTCCTCAGCATAAAAATGGCAGTAATACCATTGATAACATCGTTGGCTTATGCACAAAGCATCACGACTTTATGCATAAGGATACCGCATGGCAAGAAAAACTCGCCAAAAAGAAAACCGGACTCAACAAAAAATACGATGCTTTGAGTGTGTTGAATCAAATCATTCCGGCACTAACGAAAGAGTTGAGTTTTCTTTTCCCGAAGCATTTCTTTGCGACCAATGGCAAAAGTACCTACGACTATCGTGCAGCGCATGGTGTAAGCAAAGACCATTGGCTCGATGCCTATTGTATTGCTGGTTCCGTTTTACCGAATGATGTTTGTGATAACAATATAAACAGCCGTGTGCCGTATGAACTTAAACAGTTCCGCCGTCACGATAGAAGAGCACTGCACAAAGAAAATATGAGCCGTGTGTATACGTTCAATAATAAGGTAGTTGCTACAAATCGGCATAAAGCTATTAAACAGACCATCAATAGTTTGGAAGAGTTCCGTCAATGCCAACCTAATGATGTTAGCAAACTTAAGGCAAAGGAACATTATCCGGAATATCGAAATCCAAAACGCAACTTTCCTGGCAGTGTGTTTCTTGTTGGCAAGCATACTCATGTGATGCAAGGAACCAGCGGCTCACACAACGGTAAAGCGGATGGATATTACGACACAAACGGCGACTCGTATTCAACTGGTAAATGTAAGTTTATTGCCCAAAACGAAGGGATTGTTTTTGCATAAATTAGTAGACCACCAATTTTCGTAAGGAATCCCACCAAAAATAATAAATACCCATATCTAAAAAGGAGTTGAACCCACACCATGTTTACACCCAGTAAAACCACTCCCAGATTCGGGGAGATCCGCTGGGGGTATTTTACGACCGATACCGTCTTCCCCAGCGACGTTCATAAGTATGTCGGTGTCCATCCGTATCTCATCATCAGCAATGACCGCTATAATCAAGTCAGCGGCCAATGCGAAGCGATTGCCTTCACAACAAAACGATTTGAAAAACACAATCCGGTTCACGTTGATTTTCAAATTGGCGAGGTCGAAGGTCTGAATATGCCGTCCACTCTTGCAGTCGAGAGCCGCATCACAGCCCGCAATATTCATTTTTCTGATCCCATCGGTACTTTTACCACAGAAAACTGGCAAAAGGCTGTCCCGGCTATTCTCCGTCAAAATCCCATTTTGCGCTATATGCAGCCGATCAATATGAAATCGGAACAAGTTTTGGCGTAAGGGCTTGCAAAAGCCTGTCTACATAGTGTACAATAAAACCACTAGAAAGGCAGGCTTACTATGTCTCACTCTTATGTCGCCGAATATAAATCCACCCTGAAATCCTCATCCGCAATGTTCACCGTCCAGCAGCTAGAGCAGGAAACCGGGGTCAGTTTTCAGGATTGGAAAGTCGATACGGTCAATGATCTTGTAAAACGTCTTCAGGCCGATAATTACTATCTCAATCGCGGCAAACTTACCGAGATCAAAGGTTATCTTGATTATCTTTTAAAGAAAAATGTCATCACGCCGCAGCAGCACGCGACCCACCCCTTCTTCTTTGTTGTCTGCAACGATGATAAAGAGATCAAGCGAACCTACGCAGAAGTATCCGATGACAAAATTCTTCGCAAGTTCTTTTTCTCTGAACAGGAATTTGCAGATTATCTGGATGCACTCTGTCCCGGTGTCTCCTACTCGATGAGCCGCGCCATTATGATTTTAGCCTGGGTCGGGTTGGATAAAGGTCAGATCCTCAATGTAAAAAAGAAGGACTACCACCAAAGCAGTGACCATTCTTCCGCTTATGTTGAGTTCCTTGCCAAGGACGGCATGAAACAACTTCTTATCCCAAAACGATTTATATCAGATATCGAACGAGCTGCAAAGAGCGATCAAGAAACCGTGTACAATGGTGCTTGTGACGGACTCAGACAATTAAATTATAATCCAGAGGACGATGATTTCCTGATCCGTGCCACTGTTACAGGTGCTCGTGTCACTAAGAAACGATTTGACCCCGTAACAGGTGATCGCATCTATTGTTCCTCTGTTCAGAATATATCTAGGTTTATTACCAACCAATGCAAAAAGCTCACTTACGATAATCCCTTTAAGCAAAAAGACCTCGTAACCCTTCGTTCTATCACGAACTCGAATGAATTTATCAATAATTCGCAGGGCACAGGTGCAAAAATATTGACCAATGCCTATCGTCATCCTGTCTATCAACAATGGCTCCAAGTAAAAGAGCTTGTGCTGGCAGAGTGATTTGGTTTTCCGATTCCCGGGGGTGTAACTGCCCCCATTTCCTAAAGGCTTTCACACCACACATTTCAAGTTTTAAATTTTAAGGAGGCAATCCCAATGACTCACGAAAGCATGACCGTCCACCGCGCTATGGTGGAACTTAAAACCATCGACAAGCGCATCGCAAAGGAGATCGATAACGCATCCTTCTGCACCAGCGCCAAGGTCAACACGAAAAAGCTGTTCGGCCAGCCAGCCGAGGAGTTCTATCGTCAGGCGCAGAGTGGTTTCGATTCCATCACGGGTCTTATCAACCGCGCAGCAGCCATCAAGGCGGCGATCCCCGTCAGTAACGCCAAGACTAAAATCAAAGTCAATGAGCAGGAGATGACCGTGGCCGAAGCTATCAGCCTCAAGCAGAACCTGATCCCGCTGCGCCAGAAGCTGCTCAACGCGCTCAACATTCAGTATTCCGAGGCCATCCATGAGGTCGAGGATAAAAATGCCACGCTTGAAAAGCGCACGGACGCCTACATCGCCAGTATCTACGGTTCCAACGCTGCGGCAAAGGCAGCAGACGCCGAGGAGGTCAATAAGGCACGCGAGGCTTACGCCAACGCACAGACCTTTGAGCTGGTTGACGGCCTCAAGACCAACAAGAATGGCACGGCTGATATCATCAAGGCTATGCAGGACGATATCGTCAAGTTCCAGAACGATCTCGATGCCGCTCTCTCGGTCAGTAACGCGACCACTGTCATCGAAATCGACTACTGATATTTCCTGAGTTTTAAACTCTTTTGAATAAATCTTGCCCATGCACTGAAAGCGATCAACCATTGACCGTTCTGTCTACTTCGGCGGTATCATGACAGAACTAAAATCATAAACAGGAATCCGCCTCATTATAAAATTATAGAGATAAGTTTGATCTTTATATACGCGGACGCAAAGATGATTTGTCTGCTATTTATAAAGATATTCGTGTAGAGACCCAAAGCCGAAAAGCTGAACGCTCAACGCTCAAATTTCAAATCTGAAGCTTCAAATTTTATATTGATCAAAGTTTATCGCTCAAGGTTCAAAGCGCAAATCTTCTTACAAATCCTTGGCGCAAGGTCATACGCATGGTCATGTCGGCGTTTCGCTCACCGCAAGGCTGGTGTATGGGCAACGTGCGAAGGCGGTAGCACGTAAATACAATCCGCCTTATTACGGAGTGTTCGTATAATGGCAGTACCTCTGTCTTCCAAGCAGATAGCGCCGGATCGGTACCGGCACACTCCTCCAGCTCCACTTCTTCGGCTGCGACCTGATCAGTCGTGCGCTAACTGTGTGGGGTAACGGAACACAGCTGCTCGTGGATGAAGCACTTTTTGGGTCCACCTTCATGGTGTATTCAGCGAAGAGAGATCCGCATGAATTCATGTTCCGTTTTCGGGGCTGGCAGCAAGGGCCAGGTTCCACCAAAAGGACGGGGATAGTGCCTCGCCCGGAGTCTACATAAACTCCGTCATAAAATATGTCCGTCAGCGGCTGCGGTTAAGGCCGTACACATCTAAAGATGAAAAGAGCGCGGTTGCAGATAACCGGCACCGACAAAGGTTTCGCCACTCGCATGTGGCCTGTCTGTAGTGCGTAAGATGACAGATATACCAACACCCATTTGACAGTTAGCTTCTGTCTGAATCCTGGCTATAATCGCGGGAGCCAAGAAGAAAACACTTTTCATCTTTTTTATCGAGCAGTAGCGAAATTGGTATCGCGCAGCGTTTGAGACGCTGAGATTACGGGATCGTACCCCGTCTGCTCGACCACCGGGTTTGACATGCCCGCATTTCTCCTATTCAGTACCCTATCTGCTTCCGAAACCGTCAAGGATAAAGACGGAACGATTTTATAAGGAACAGTAGCACAACTGGTCAGTGCGTCCAGCTCATAACTGGAATTATGCAGATTCAATTTCTGCCTGTTCCACCAGCTGTCGGGTAGCGCCCGAACGATGTGAGCGTGTATGGCATACCTCACCCAGAAATGAAAATGTCCGCTGAAAACGATGCAAGTCGATAATGTAAGTGGGAAGCCTACCATGCTCCCGTGGCGCAATAGGCAGACGCGGCAGATTTAGGTTCTGTTATTTGTGGATTCGACTTCCACCGGGAGCACTCAACAATAATGGCTAACGGCAGTTGCGCCATGAAAATGGCTGGACGGGTCGGGGCTGGCATAGAAAGGCCAGCAGGTAGTACAGCGGTAGGTAAGAAATCCGCCACGCGAAACTAAGTCTGGAAAACAGAATGATACGCAAGGGATACTTTCCATTATAAGATGGTCTGACATGGGACTCCAAGTTGCGGATAACGACCGCAGGACGCATGTCTGTAAAGTCACCGTGAAACTCGGTCATAGCTACAACATTATTGCTTTTATTATGCTGGATTAGTTCATTTGGTAGAACCCCGGTTTTGTACTCCGGTAAGGCGGGATTGTAGCCTGCATCCAGCACCATTTTTTGTACCCGTTTTTAAATCAACACAGAAAGGACTGACACAACACTTGGATGACACAAACATGAAAACGCTTTCCGGTACCCTCTCCCTCATGCAAACGCTGGAAATGCGCTATCAGGCAAACTTTTCCGGCGTGCATGAGCAAGACCTCATCACGCAAGACCTTTTACATAAGTTAGAGCTTGAACAGAACAACGCCGTCCAGCTTGTCCAACTCGCCAAACAACTCAAAGAATGCCGCCAGACGCGCCGCATGATGAAGGATGAAATCGAACTTATGCAGCCTCTTATGGACTTCATGCAGGACGGCCAAAACAAACGCTGCGTTCGCCAGCTGCAAGAAGCTCTCGGCAAAATGCGCGATGTATCCAAACACCATGAAAATCGACGCTATTACCCAAGAGTATTATAAACTACACAATTTTTCAAAGGAGACCGCTTATGACTATCATGCCATTCTATGACTTTCACAAAAAATTCCTGGCTCATTTCAACTCGATGACCAAGGACGCCGCCGCACTTTACCGTGTCGATTTCGACCCGGATGAACTCTGGAACCTTTACCTCGATTCCTTCCCTGCCGGTACAAACCCCGTTTATCGTGTCCGGCGCGAATTTGACTGCTCCTGCTGCCGCCATTTTATCAAGACGATGGGCGGTGTTGTCGCCATTCGTGATAACCGGATCGAAACCATCTGGGATTTTGACACCGCATCGCCGGAATGTTATCAGCCTGTTGTCGATGTCCTCTCCGCTTATGTCAAGTCTAAGCCTATCAAGGATGTTTTTCTGACTCATGAGCCTACTGTCGGCACCGCCCACAGCTATGAGCGGGATGAAAAAGGCAACAAGGTTCTGACATGGAACCATTTCTTTGTCAACACGCCGCGCTGCGCTTACACCACAGGCGACATCAACACGGAGACCGCTCGTATCCGGGATGACCGTACTGTATTCCTGCGCTCCATGAGTGAACTGACGTTGGACGCTACGCAAACAGTGCTGGAACTCATTGCACAGAATAGTCTCTACCGTGGTGCCGAGTGGAAAGATAAACTGGCAAAGTTGCTGACCTATCAGAAAGACTACGCCAAAATGAATCCGGAACAGCAGTCTCTCCACTCCTGGCAAACCGTCATCGGTATGGACCCGGCCATCGCCCGCATCCGCAACACCAGCATCGGCACACTGCTCATTGACCTGTCGGAAGGCAAGGACGTTGACACCGCCGTCACCTCCTACGAGCGTGTCGTCGCCCCAGCCAACTATAAGCGTCCCAAGGCCATCTTCACAAAACGAATGCTGGACGATGCCAAAAAGACCGTCACCGAACTCGGCTATCTGGATTCCCTGCCCCGCCGCTTTGCCCGTCTCGATGATATCAGCGTCAACAATATTCTCTTTGCCAATCGTGACGCCGTATCCCGCATGAACGGTGCAGCTGCAGACCCCTTCACCGCTATGGAACAGCAGGTCGCCATTGATCCAAAACGATTCTCCCATGTCGAGGAGATCAGTATTGATAAATTCATCTCGGATGTCCTGCCTATCGCCAAGGAACTGGAACTTTTCCTCGAAAACCGCTTCTCCAAGAATATGGTCTCCCTGACCGCTCCTGTCAATCAGGACGCCAAAACGATGTTCAAGTGGGATAACGCCTTTGCCTGGGCTTATACAGGCAATCTGGCCGATTCCGACATCCGCGAAAATGTCAAGAAGGCAGGCGGTAAGGTCAATGGCGTGCTTCGCTTCTCCATCCAGTGGAACGATGAACCCGGTAAGTGGGATAAGTCGGATGAAGATGCCCACTGTCAGGGTCCTTGCGGTCACATCTGGTTCAGTGTAAAGCGTGGATTTGCAGACGGTGGCAATCTGGATGTCGATATCATTAACCCGAACCGTGGCGAACCTGCCGTAGAAAATATTACATGGCCTGATCTTTCCAGAATGAAAGACGGCCAGTATGAGTTCTACGTTAATTGCTACTATTGTGACTCCGGAAACAATGGTTTTATCGCTGAGATCGAAGCCAACGGTGAGGTCCATCAGTATGAATACCGTCACCCGATTTTTACCGGCGCAAATGTCCCTGTGGCTACTGTCACTCTCAAGGACGACAAGTTTACCATCAAGGATGAACTCAAGAGCAATATCTCCAGCCGCAATATTTGGAACATCAGCACGAATCAGTTTGTCCCCGTCAGCGTTGCCATGTACTCCCCCAACTATTGGGACGAACAGACCGGTATCGGCAACCGTCACTATTTCTTCATGCTCAAGGGCTGCCAGAACCCTGACAAGCTCAACGGCTTCTACAATGAATTTATCAAGCAAGAGCTGCTGACCCACAAGCGCGTCTTTGAAGCCCTCGGCTCTCAGATGTCCGTACAGCCTGTCGAAGACCAACTCTCCGGCGTAGGTTTCTCCTCCACCCGTCACGATTCCTTTATCGTCAAAGTAAAAGGCCAGACCGAGCGCGTGCTCAAGGTCGTAATTTAAACACAGAAATGAGGTAACCACTATGGAACTGTTTGAAATCGCAAGCCGATATAAGTACCGTTTCCCCTTCAAGGGCTGGATCAGCACCGAGGATCTTTGGGATCTGAGCGTTCAGAACCTTGACAGCATCTTCAAGACCCTCAATAAAGAATTTAAGACCACCGGCGAGGAATCCCTGCTGGGCACCAAGACCACCGAGCAGAATGAACTTTCCAATAAGATCGAGATCGTCAAACATATCGTCTCTGTCAAGCTGGCGGATAAGGCTAAGGCACAGACCGCTCGCGAGAATGCAGAGCGCCGCCAGCAGTTGCTCGAAGTCCTCGCCAAGAAACAGAATCAGGCACTCTATGATATGTCGGAGGCAGAGATTCAGGCGCAGCTTGCCGCTCTGGACGCTGAATGAGCCGTCTGCACGCCAACTATTACTCCTGCGGCAAGTACAGATTTGCAACACCAGCACCTGCGGACGAATCCGTTTTGTACAGCGAAGGCCGCTACAAGACAAAGCTGACAGCCCATGATATGCCGCCGTGGTATATGCGCGGTTTATACTACGGCTATGCAGATGGCTTTCTCAACACAAAAAATGTCTCCAAGCTGGTCTACAATCCAAATCTATGTTTCAATCACATGTTCAAGGATGACTTTTTATACATTTCGTATAATTCACCGTCAAAACGCCGAAAAATATTCAACGCAGAGGAACCTTACGATGAATATGTCTGGGGCTTCAATATCCCAAAATTCCTGTACATGGCAGAGCGGTACAGCGGTTACGATACCGCCCCCATCTGGCAGCAGATCGAAGAAAAGCGCCTCTGGTTCCAACACACATACCCGGATGACTACAAACGCGAGGTCGGCGATATAACAGACTATCGCACTTATACAGAATCGCTTTACGAAACGATTTGATTTTACACCTATATCTTTGACACTTATACACCCTGTAAACTGCCGGAGCACCGCCTCCGGAAGGGTGTATTTTTTGTGCCCATTTTTCCCAACACCCCGGTTCTGCTTTCCCGTTAGCAGGCCGTTTTGAATAGATATTTTATCAAGATTGGAGTGATTTCACAATGAAAAAGATGGGAGTGACCTGAAATGTTTCCGCCTGCTTTTCTGATCCTGATCGGCTTGGCCATGTTTCTGTTCTGGTGTGAATCCAGTACCCATTTTGATGAGATCGGCCAGAAGATCATCGACTTTTTTACACAGTTTAAGGAGAATCAAAAATGAAAAAATCTCTCGGCGGTATCGCAACCGCAGTTATTATCGCGCTCGTCGTCATTGTGCTGTTTGTATGCACGGTACGGATTCCTGCCGGTTATGTCGGCGTTGTCTATAACATGAACGGCGGCATTTCGGACAGAACGCTTACCCAGGGGTTCCATGTCATTTCCCCCACGCAGAACGTGACTACCTATTCCATCGGCATTGAGCAGTCCTACCTGACAGCCAGCAAAGACGGTGACTCCAACGATGATGAAAGCTTCGAGGTCCCCTCCAATGACGGCAAGGGTCTGACTGTCGATATGACCTTTACCTATCGCTATGATGCAGACAGAGTAGCCGATACCTTTACCCGTTTCAAGGGCCAGTCCGGCAAGGATGTAAAGAATTCTTTCATCAAGCCCAATATCATGTCTTGGACTAAAGAAGTCACGGCCAAGTATTCCGTCATCGATCTGCTTGGCGACAAGCGTGCCACCCTTAACAGTGAGCTGACCGACTATCTCAAACAGAAGTTCGAGCCTTACGGTATCGTGATCGAATCCGTTTCCCTTATCAATATTGACCCCGATGAGGAGACCCGCTCTGCCGTTCAGAAAAAGGTCAACGCCCAGCAGGATCTGGAGCTTGCCAAGATCGAGCAGCAGACCGCCAACGTCAACGCTGAAAAGGAAAAGGAGGTTGCCATCACCAAGGCCAATCAGGAAAAAGAGACTGCGCAGATCAATGCAGAAGCCAAACTGATCGAAGCTCAGGCCCAGGCCGATGCCAACCGTCTGATTTCCCAGTCCCTCACGCCGGAGCTGATCCGTCAGCAGATGTATGACAAGTGGGACGGTAAGCTGCCGACAGTTCAGGCCGGAAATGATTCCTCTGTTATCGTGGACACCAGCGATATTCTGCAGCAGGGTGAGTGACATGGTCGTACTTTCCATTCCTGTTTTTCTGCTTAGTCTTGCCGCCTCCGCCTGCTTCGGCTTTTTCATCTGCGCAATCGTGTCAAGCGGCAAGGACTGAAACTGTTATATGCTATCATACACTCAACATGGTTTGGAGGTAACGCATTCAGATGAAAACACTGTCTACTCCCTTGCCCGTCACCCCGGATTCTGTCATTGATTCCGAGTACAACGAACAGACGCTCAACCGCCGCCGCAAGAAAAAGCAGTACCGCAAGCGTTCCGACCATAAACACTATTATGAGGACGCCTGGGTCGAGCAGTGGCGGTATCGGTATCTCACAAGCACCTATGACCTTGTTGTCAGCCCCATCGGTTACTGTCCTTTGTGCGGCAGGGTGAGCGCCCCAAACTATATCCTTGTCGGACTCGCAAGCTCCAAAGACCCCCGACTCAAATCCTACCGCGACCGCTGTGCGGCTGGGCCTCAACCGGGCGATAAGGTATTCCGTACCCAAAAGCCAGCAGCTGGCTCCGGGTATGTGTTTATAGATGATATCAATTTGAACGATTTTTATTACAAGGAGTGATTTTATTGGCAAAATTCAAACCCGGCGACAAAGTCCGCATTGTGTGCTTCAAGTATGGTGTAAATCGGCACGATAATGGTGGCTTCAATGTTGGCGACATAATCACCATTACAAATGTGCATGATTGGCCTTTTTGGCCATATTTTTACGATGTCGCAGAATCCGATGCCTATATCTTCTTTGAGGATGAACTCGAACTCGTCAAGTCCGACACCTGCAAGCATGATTGCTCAACCTGCACCTGCCACGATGACACAGTCACCATCAGTGTCGATATCCCGCTGAACGACAAAAAGGAAGCCCACCGCATTGTCCACGCCATGGTCAAAAAGGCATATCAGGATGCTGCCAAGCCTGTGCGTAAGCACGAATCGTGGAGCAAAGCAGATATCACGCTGGCTCGTGATCTTACCGTGGCTCAGGCCGACCTTGTCATCCGTAGCGGCGGCGATCTGTACTGGCATTATACCGTAAAGGAAAATGAAATTGAGGTCGTTCTTTATGGATCCCTCTCTGAGCATGGCAACATCCGCATCGGCCGTGCTGCGCCCCATCATGCGGACGATTATAACGAGTGGATCGGCAAATGCGTCTCCATTTACAAGGCATTAAATATGGAGGTTCCTACCTTCATCTCCCACAAGAATATGGAGGACTGACCTATGCGTGTTCTTCTTCTTTTCCGCGGCGCACCGGGCTGTGGCAAATCCACCTACATACATGAAAACGGGTTGGCCGATTACACATTAAGTGCTGACACGATCCGCATGCAGTGTTCCTCCCCTGTCCTCTCCACATCCGGCGATGTTTCCATCAGTCAAAAGAACGATAAGATTGTCTGAGACATGCTTTTCCAGATGCTTGAGCTGCGTATGCAAGCTGGCTGTCTTACCGTCATCGATGCCACAAATTCCAAAACTTCTGAAATGAACCGCTACAAAGCCATGGCAAAACAGTATCGGTATCGGATCTATGTCATCGATATGACAACGCTCCCTATTGATGAGTGTAAGCGGCGCAACGCACAGCGTCCTCCTATCAAGCGCGTTCCGGATTCTGTCATTGATAAAATGTACGCCCGGTTTCAGACGCAAAAGATCCCTGCCGGTATTCAGATGCTCACTCCGGATAACGCGCTCAAAACGATTCGCTATTTCAAAACGGATCTCAGCAGTTATAAAGCCATCCATGTTATCGGCGATATCCACGGCTGCTACACTGCACTGCAGTCACTCATGGCTGAAATCGGCGGTTTGCAGGACGATTGTTATTACATCTTCTGCGGTGATTATATTGACCGCGGCCTTGAAAACGCCGAGACCGTGCAGTTCATGCTCTCCATCATGGACAAGGCCAATGTCACCCTGATCGAGGGCAATCACGAGCGCTGGCTCTATGACTGGTCTCATGACCGCAAAGCAAAAAGCCCTGAGTTTGAAACCCGCACACGACTGCAGCTTGAATCCGCCGGTCTTGACAAAAAGCAGGTGAGCAGACTGTATCAGCGCCTTGCCCAGTGCAGCTATTTTTCCTATCACGGTAAGGATTACTTTGTATGCCACGGCGGTGTCTCTTATATTGATAAGACCGACCCGCTCGGTATCATCAGTATTCCCACTTTCCAGCTTATCCATGGCGTGGGCAATTATCCTGACCTGCCTGCCATCATCTCAGCGTGGGAACCTACCGGCATTGTTCAGATCGCTGGGCACCGCAACATTCAGGACTTGCCGGTCATAAACGGCAACGGAAGCTATATCACGCTGGAGCATCGTGTCGAGTTCGGCGGTTCTCTGCGTGCAGTAACCCTGTGCGGCAATGAAATTACCCCGCATGAAATCACAAACACAGTTTATCGCCCACTGGAGGATTATAACACCGCCCAGAACGCCGATGCGTCCGTGCAGCTGCTTGTCTCCAACCTTCGCCGTGAGCGCGATGTCAGGGAAAGCAAGTTCGGCGATCTGTCCGCCTTCAACTTTACCTCATCCGCATTCCGCAATGACCATTGGAACGCCATGACAACGGCTGCACGCGGTCTGTTTATCGACACTGCAAACAATAAGATCGCAGCGCGTGGCTATGAGAAGTTCTTCCGCATCGATGAGCTTGCCCGTGTGTACAACTTCACAGGCGGCAGTATCGATTTTCTCAAAAGCCGCCTCAAGTTCCCCGTGCAGTGCTATCTCAAAGAGAACGGCTATCTCGGTATTCTCGGCTATGATGTAAGCAAGGATGATTTGCTTTTCTGTACCAAGGGCAGCATCAACGGCGACTATGCCGACCATTTCAAGCAGCTGTTCCAAAAGAATGTCTGCGAAACCGGCTCCACACGCTGGAATGAAATCAAGCAGTACCTTAAAGAGAATAACTGCACCATGCTGTTTGAGGTCATCGACCAGCAGTTTGACCCGCATATCATCGAATATGCAGACCCTCATCTTGTTCTGCTGGATGTTATCTATAATGAAATCGCGTTCAAAAAGCTGCCATATAACGCCGTTGAAGGCGATGACCTCATCGGCATCAGCCAGCGGTTTGACCTGAACCTCAAAAAATATGTCAACCAGTTTATGGATTGGCAGGAGTTTTATGATTTCTATATCAAAGCCTCCGCTCCCGGCTATAAGTACGATGGCCACTTTATTGAGGGTTTTGTCTTTGAGGATTCTGCCGGTTTCATGACAAAACTTAAAACTGACTACTACTCTTTCTGGAAGTATATGCGCAGTGTTGCAGCCAGCGTCCGCCGCTACGGCGCAGTCAAGAATACAGCGTCTCTTTCAGATACACAGGCAAATCTTTTTTACGGTTTCCTGCGCGATAAGTATACCAGCGATGAAGCGTTCCGCGACCGGCACAATGAAAACGGCTATGACATCATCTCCCTGCGTAAAGCGTTTTTGTCAAGTCAGGAGGGCGCACAATGATCGGCAGCTATGACTTTTCTATTCACATCAATAACTTTATGCAGTGCCAGTGTCTGCAGGCAGTCGCACAGGAATGTGCAGATGTCATCGTAATTGATTGCAACGGTAGTCATGCCAATGCAAAAAGCCTGCTCAGCCTTATGAGCCTTGACTATTCGCGCAAGGTTCGCATTATCACATCCACAGCCGAGGAGCTTTTTGCCCTGCGCAACGCTCTTCAGTTGAAATAAATTTCGGAGGTACATAATGTTTATCTGCAACAAGTGTAAAAAAGTGTTCCCTGATCTCGATGGCTATGGTATGCGCATCCAGTACACATTCGGCTACGGCTCCAAGCGCGACGGCGATTTGTTTGACCTGACCGTATGTAATGAATGCGCGGACGACATCGCGGATGCTGTAGCTAAGATCTGTGCGGTCAACCCCATCGTCTGTGTAGACTACGATGCGCTTTACGGTGATGATTTCGCAGAGCCTGATGATGATTCTGACGGCGATGCAAATATTTTTTCTTAACTTACACAACACATATTTCAAGTATTCTGTAAAGGAGTTTTTCTATGGCCAAAAACAATACGATCCGCTTTTCTTTTATCGGCGCTCCTGTCATCGCCAAAGATGGCATTCTGGACGAGATTGATTCCAAGCGCACAGGAGGCAAGATGTACCGCCTGCACTTTGGCATCAAGGTAGACACCAGCACGGAGTTTGTCGGCCTGCTGGATTATCCCCGCGATACGCTCAAGACCTCGGACACTGATTTTAATTCGATCGAGGTCGCCTGGGCTGACCGTGAGGACCCGGACGTTCTCGCCAAGGTTGCCCGTCCCCGCCTGTACCGCACCAATGTCGGCTGTGAGGACGGCAAGATCAAGAGCTTTATCTCCGGCTATGATTTCATCAAGTACCTGGCGGATGTTCTGCCCGACAACGATAAGGACCTGACCGTTACGGGCACCTGCAAGGTTCGTTATGACAACAAGGGTATCCTGCGCCGCAACTTTGATATTCAGGCCGTCTGGTGTCGCCGCGATACTGAAAAGCCCCAGCTGGCCATGTCTGTTCCCCTCACCTACTGGAAGGATTGCGTCGATAAGTCCGACCTCAAGGAGACCGGCAAGATCAACATCAATGGCTATGTCCTTCAGTTTGCCACTAAAGAGGAGGGCGATAAGTTCCTGCCGTTCTCTGTCGTGTTTGATACGACCAAGTACAACATGGAGATCCCCAAGCACAAGGCCCTCTATGAGTACAAAATGGAGTTTGTCGATGTTAAGGACAAGACGCCGCAGACCATGCTGTGGGATATTCGCGTTGTTAATGGGGCGCAGGAGGTCGAGTTTGACGAGAGTCAGCTGACCAAGCTGCAGAAGATGCAGATCGAACTCGGCGAGGCCACGCTGGATGATTTCCGCCCCCGCGGCCAGATCTTCGGCAACCGCATCTCGGAGCTTCGTCTGAACAAGCCTCTCGCACAGGGCGATTTTGCTGACGGCATGGTCGATACCGGCTACAAGCTCTCCGAGTTTGAGGACATGGTCGCCGTTCCCACCAAGGATGAAACCGTTGCCGATATGGAAAAGTCCGCCGCCAAGCCCGATTCCACCAAGCCCCCGTTCGAGGATGATCTGGAGTTGTTCTGATAATTTTTTAAAGGAGTACATAGCTTATGGCAAGAAAGTTCGGAAGAAAAAACGAAATCAAGCTTGATCCTCTCAAGTATAATCTCTGCCTGATCGGCGAGGGAGGAATCGGCAAGACCACTCTCATTAAGCAGTATTGTGAACGCCTTGCTGGCGAAGATGGTTATATGTTCCTCGATGTTGGCAAAGAGGATGGGTCTGATGCTATCAACGGCATTGTCGCAGAGCCTGTCTGGGATTGGGAAAAATTTGATGATGTCATTACTGATATTGTCGAAAACCGCTATACAGATTATAAAGACCTCAAGGTCATTGTTGTAGATACTTTTGATGAACTGATGAACCTCGCAGAGGGTGAAGTCCTTCGTATTTGGAACCGCGACAACCCGGACAAAAAGACAAAGTTCTTTAAGGCCACTTTCCAAGGCTTTAATGGTCCTACTGACAAAGCAATCGAAATCGTCTTTGATCGCCTGTGGGAATTGAAGCGTGTCGGTGTTTCCTTTATCACCATCGGCCATACTAAGAAAAGCGACATCGCGGATCCTGTTTCTGGCGAGACATATTCCATCCTCACAACCAATATGGACAAGCGTTATTTTAACGCCATGAAAAATAAAGTTCATTTCCTCGGGGTTTGTTATATCGACCGCGACATTGTTAAATATAAGACTGGCCGTAAGAACATTGTCACCAATAAGGAGGAAGTCAAGGGTAAGATCACAGGCGAAAAGCGTGTTGTCTGCTTCCGTGATGATAATTTTTCCGTCGATTCCAAGAGCCGTTTTGCTGACATTGTAGATCGTGTTCCGCTTGATGTTGACGAATTCATTAAGGCTATTACAGATGCCATCAAGAAGGAACACGATAAGGGTCCTACCAGCTATGAGGACGATCTCAAAAAGCAGGCCGCAGAAGCCAAGGCTGAGGAAAAAGTGCATCAGGCACGCATTGATAAATTCAAGGCTGACCGTCAGGACGAAGCTGATGAGGGAAATCGCGAAACTTATATCGCCACCATCGCGGCTAAATTCTCCAGTGCATCCGATGATGTCAAGACTCAGGCAAAATCCATGCTGAATGAATCCGGCTACGCAAAGTTCTCTGATCCCAATGTGCCTATTGCCACCATCAAAAAGATCGCCTCTCTCTTCGCGTAAGGCAGGCAGCGCATGGCAAAAACAACCGCACCCAAAGGCCGCCGCGTCAAGTGTCAGGCAACCGGTGTATGGGGCACGACACTCACGTACTATAAAGCCCCGGACGGCCACTGGTATAAGGACGAAGCAACCTATCAGGACAAGCTCCATAAAGCTGCCATGCATAAGCAGGTCATCGCCGCACTCGCCGATGTTATGATGTTCGATCCATCAATGGCGTTCCCTACCATCATCCCCAAAAAGCTCAAGGAACTCAGCTTCTATGACGATGAAATCATTCTCGCCACGATTGAGCAATGCCGGGATAAGATCGGGTACGCCATGCGCACCAAAGAGTTTTCAAGCGAGTACGGCCGCGCCGCTTATGTCATGGCCATTATCAAAAACCATATCAACGATGTCTATAAGGCGGCAAAATCCAACGCCGCCGTACAGCACAAGCAGGAAGCAAAAGCGCAGCAGGTCCCCATTTTGCAGGATCTCGGTTTTGGGGCAAATACGCAGGATCACCACACACACAGGGATATTTCAGACTTCCTGTTTGACGATGAGCAGGAATGAGGTGATTTCCTATCGAATTACAAGAAATTTTACATAAAATCAATGCAGACCGTGAACAGGTCGAAGCACCGTTTGTATTCTGCCTCTGGAAAGACCCTTACCTTTATGACGAGTACGACCGTGTCAATACTGGTACAGATGAGACAATCCAAACTGATGATTCTAAATTCTACTTTGCTCTTGGCCGCGCTCTGTATGAGCAGGGTTACCGCAACTTCGATGCGATCACGCTTAACGCTTACCTCAAGGATAAGGATGAAACCCGCAAAGAGTTTGATAAACGTGGCGGCTATCGTGAAGTCGAAGCGCTCAAATCTCTCATCAACCCGGATAATGTCGATGGCTATTTTGATAAGGTCGTCAAGTTAAACCTGCTGTCAGACCTCGCCCGCCAGTTCTTCAAAAATTTTTCCAATACGTCGCGGTTTGATAAGATGTCAAACGCCGAAGTCTATGACTTCTTTGACTATCAGCTCAACACCATTTCCATCAACACCGCTAAGGACATGAAGGTGGAAGACGTCTGGTTCGATGATGCTTTTGTCGATGAACTCAATAAGGGCGAAGCGGTCGGCCTCAACTACGGCAAAAACTGCCCGCGTCTCAATTACCTGACATTGGGTGTGCCGCTGGGCGACCTCACCATGCTTGGCGGTTTCTCCGGCACAGGTAAGACCAGCTTTGTATTTGAAAACATGATCCTTGTCATGGCCGAGGCCGGAATCAAATGCTGCATTATCTCCAATGAGATGCAGGTCCGCGCCTATAAGCAGTTGTTGGCTGTACATATTCTTACCAAGGATCTGGATTATTGGAAGATCACTCGCAAGCACCTCAAGACCGGCAATTTTACCGCTGAACAAAACGAAATGCTGCACAAAGCTGCCAAAATCAGTCAGGAAAAGTATAAGAACATCAAGTTCGTCAAGATGTTCGATAACGATACTTCTCGCGTTGTTAAAACCATCCGCAAGTATTCCAAGCTCGGCTTCCAGATGTTCCTCTGGGACACGATGAAATCCGATGATGATGTCAGTATGGAAATGTATCGCCAGCTACTCGTTGCCTCCCGCAAGGTGTTCCAGGCTGCCAGCCGCGAGAATGTTGCGGTCGTCTGTACTTACCAGTTGGCTCTCTACCTCTTGAATCAGCGGTATCTGGACGCTAACTGCCTGTCCAACGGTAAACAGATCAAGGAAGTCTTTTCCGAAATGATCTATATCCGCCCCCTCTGGGAGGACGAGTATACAGGCGAACGCTATGACTGTAAAGCCTACACCCGCGGCAAAAATGCCGATGGCAGTTGGGAAAAGTTTACCACTCCCATTACACTTGACAAAACCAAAAAGTATATCGTCGCTTTTCTCGATAAGACCCGCAATGATGAAGATAAGCAGCAGGTTTTGTACGAGGCTAATCTTACTTGGAATAACTGGCGCGAGGTAGGTTTCTGCACGATCCGCAACGAACACGTTCAAACCACACGCTAAAGGGGGTGCTGCCACTATGAACGCGGCACTTCTGCAGCAGCATCTCTCCGGCAATTCCGATGCTCTTTTCCGCATCCTGGAAACGCTGGAATTTCAGCACATCAATCTTAATAACGCAAAAACACAGTTCCGCTTCTCTCGCCTGGAAGATTCCAACCCCACCAGTATGATGCTGGATGTCAACACCCTGCGCTATTACTGCTTTTCCACCAACGGCAAAGGCAATCTGTTCACCCTCATTATGGATCGTATCCATTGTACCTTCCCGCAAAGCCTGCAATTCGTGGCAAATATCCTGGACCTGGACACCTCTGATTTTAATGTTCAGGTCACTTATCCCTTTCACGGCTTCTATCGTAAGCTCCTGCCAGACCGCGACGATGATTTTACCCTGCCCACGATCCCGGAAAACACACTTGACCCTTACTTAGGCAAATTCAACACAATGTTTTTTCAGGATGGTATCGACTATAAAACACAGGAACTGTTCCAAGTTGGCTACGATGAAGAATCTAGCCGCATCACGATTCCGGAGCGGGACTTTAACGGCAACCTTGTCGGCATCATGGGCCGCAGCAATGACCCCACTTGTAAGCACGAGGAACGCTGGCTGCCCCTTGTCCCCTGCTCTCGCAGCAAGACACTGTTCGGCTTGCAGCAGAACTATCACAACATCATCGACCGCGGCAACATCTTCCTGTTCGAGAGCGAAAAAGCCCCCATGCAGGCACGGTCGTTTGGATGCAGGCTGGCGCTCGGTCTTTGTGGCTGTCATGTCTCTCATGCGCAAGCCACTATGATCGCTTCCATGCAGCCCAAAAATGTGGTGCTGGCTCTGGATGAGGGACTGGAGGAAGAAGCTGTGCGCGAGGAGGCCAAAAAACTCGTGCAGGATAACATCATCGTCAAAACCAAGGTCGGCTATGTCTGGGACTCCGATAGCGACATCATCCCCAAAGGCAGCAAGCTCAACGCAGCAGACCTCGGCGTAGACGCCTACAAACAAATCATGAGAACGAAAGTGAGGTGGCTGACATAGCCGAACGTGCAAAGGACCCTCGCCTGCAAGCCCTGTATGACGAAGGGGTCAATGTCTATAGCTTTTCCAAACTTGGAACCATCAATTCTTGTTTATACGGAGCGTGGCGCACTTACATATTACATGACCGCGGCCTTGGAAGCGTGTATACCGATTTAGGATCGGCCAGCCATGATGCTCTGGAAAATTTCATCGAAGGCAAATCAAATAGTAGCGAAATGCTTCAGACCTTCCGCGATGCTCTTGTTCAGTGCGAACTTGTCGGATATGACTTTCCGAGAGACTTTCGTGGAACGGATGGCATCAAAACGAAATACATAAAAGATATGGAAAACTGCTTCCAGACCTTTACTATGCCGAAAGGCAAATTCACGATTGAGGAACTGCTGATCCTGCGCGTCAGCCCCACCCGGGCCATGCAGGGGTATTCCGACCTGTTGCGCTGGAACAACGATGGCACAGTTACGGTGCTGGACCTCAAAACAAGTTCCGACTACGCTCAGAAAGACCTTCTCGATCATGGCCGTCAGCTTACGATCTACGGCATGGCGCTAGAGCAGGCCGGGTACAAGGTCAAATCCACCGCCTGGATCATGCTCAAGTATGTCGTCATCAAGTACGACTGGTACGCTACACGGCGCAGCAAAAACAAGACCCCACTCACCCGCATCGTCAATCGCTCCAAGATCTATGACACTATCAAAGATGCCGTCGAAGCCGCTTGTCATGAGGCTGGCATGGACGAAATGGATATCGAAATCGCCATGATGGATTTCGCCAAGACGAACATTCTGGGCGATCTGTTCCCGGCTGAAGTCAAGACAAAGTTCTCCATCAAGCCCTATGTGCGAGAATATCCCTACACCAAAGAGCTTCAGGCCGAGGCGCTGAATTACATCAATAAGACTGCCGACCTCTACGAGAGCCTACCGCATGACAAAGACCACCCGTGGGAGCCGTGCGAGATCACGAAGGACTGCGCCTTTTTCTGCAACACACTCTGTAATCACCGCAAAACCTGCCCCTACATCAAGGATTACAACGAACGCACCATGGTCGGTGCCACACAATCCAAAAAGGACGAGGAGGATCTGTTCTGAATGTTCAGTGATATGGACGAAATGTATTTCACCAACCCAAGTGAGGCCGACTCTATCATCGACGAAGCCACAAACAGCCTTCGTGACCTTATCAAGGATGACGTTAAGTGCGTGATCGATGCATACAACAAAGCCCTGCGCGAAAAAGACAATCTGGAAAGCGACATTGCCCGCCTCAACTGGGAAAAACAACACATTGAGGAGGATATTGAAGCGGCCAAGCGCGATGCTGAAAACGCCAAGACAAATCAAATCCCAGAAACATACATCAATAACTTCGTCAAAAAGTATACAGGATCCTACGTTCCCGGAGATGAAGTATATGTGGCGGACCACTCGTACAAGTCAAGCAAATGTCCTACCTGTAACGGTAGTGGTAAAGTAGAGGCTTCCATTAACGGGAAGTCAACCATCATCACATGCCCTAAGTGTAATGGGTATAAGAATGATAGTCATTGTTACTATTTCGTCAAAAAAGATGTCATTGAGACAGTGGATTTAAAACTTCGCTTTGATAAAAACCATGTAACAGCAATGCAAACACGCTTTTCTGATCTTGAGCCTACATACGTCTATCTGCAAGATTGTGGCGGATTGTCGGACGTAAGCCTTATTTTCAGAACCGAAGCCGAAGCTCAGGCAAAAGCGGACGAACTGAATAAGAAAGAGGCCGAGCAAACTGATGGCTAAGGTCAAAGAATGTATCTCTCGTCAAGAACTCATGAACATGATTGAGGATTACGCCGAGCGTAATGATCCAAGTAGTTTACAGGAGTTAGTGAATTCCATGTATCTGAGGCTTTGCGTTGAGGAAGTTATAGAATATGCCATCCAACGCAGCATGATTGACGGACGTACCTACCATCCGTTCATCGGCAAAATCGCCAACGGCTACATCCATGACTTTCGCCACAGCTGGCCGTTTCAAGATGGAGGTGAATTAAAATAAAGCAAAACTATCTCTGTTATCACCTGCATGATGACGAAGGCTCCGTCCTTGACAGCTGCACAAAATATCAAGACTACATAGACCTTGCCGTAAAAAACGGTATGACCGCAATCGGCTCCAGTAACCATGGCTATGTACTGAACTGGACAAGCAAAAAGCTGGCAGCTGAAAAAGCCGGTCTCAAATTCATCTTCGGTGTGGAATGTTATCTGACTGACAGGCTCCTTCATCAAGGTCCTGAGAACGAAAAACCCCACAAGCTCCGTGATAATTACCATACCGTGCTGATTGCCCGCAATGCCCGTGGCGTGCTCGAAATCAACAATTTGCTAAGTAAGTCGTTCGATGCGGAGCACAAGTATTACAAGCCTCGCATTACATTTGATGAGTTCTATGGTTTGTCAAACAATGTCATCACAACATCGGCATGTCTTGCCAGCCCTCTGTATCACTATACAAAAAATGTCGAGGACTTTGATCCGGATAGATACGAACAGCTTGTGCGCAGGTACGATTATTTAGAAATTCAATATCATAATTGTCCGGAGCAGGCTGAATTTAATCAACACCTGTATGAACTGTCCCAAAAATACGATAAACCGCTCATCGCAGCAACCGACACCCACAGTTCTACTCCATATAAAGCCGAGTGCCGCAAGCTTCTTATGGAGGCCAAAGGCATAGAATTCAGCGGCGAAGATGAGTTCGACCTTACATTTAAGTCATACGAGGAACTTGTCACTGCCTTTGAGCAGCAAAACGCGCTTCCTCATGATGTCTGGATGCAAGCCATCGAAAATACGAATGTCGTGGCCGATAGTGTTAAGGACTTCAAACTGAATACAAAAGCCAGATACCCTATTCTGACTGGTTCTAAGGAATCTGATGCTGAAACCTACATTAAAAAGACATGGTCAATGACAGATGACAAAATCGCAAAAGGTATCATCCCCGCATCAGAGGCCGACCAGTTCCGTAAAGATGTCGCAGAAGAACTGGCAGTATTTAAAAAGGTAGACATGCTCGGCTTTATGTTGAGTATGAGCGATTTGATGTGTTGGGCAAAAGGCAAAGGTATTCCCATTGGGCCAAGTCGTGGTTCCGTTGCTGGTTCCCGTGCCGCCTTTGCAACTGACATTATCGATGTTGACCCTGTTCGTTGGGGTCTTGTGTTCTCACGCTTCTGTAATGAAAATCGTGTCGAAATTGGAGACGTCGATATTGACATTCCCGACGAATACCGCCCACAGGTCTACAAGCATATCTTTGAATCGTTCGGCCAATGCAAATGCGCTTATGTTCTTGCGGTTGGCACCATGGTTGAAAACGGTACGATTGACGAAATAGGCCGTGCTCTTGCCAAGCGTTGGAAAAAAGAAAATCCTGATAGCGCAGACAGTGAAAATCCATACTCACTTGCAAATATTGCAAAAGTCAAAAAGGAATACGAGGCTGATCCGGCTCAATGCAGAGAGGTCCACAAAGACATTTTCTATTACTTTGACGGCATGAAAGATGTCGCCGTGTCACTCTCACATCATGCAGCCGGTGTTATTATCGCTCCTATTGATATCTGTGAACGCTTTGGCACGCTTATCGACAAAGATGGCTTGCAGATTCTTATGCTTGACATGGATGCCTCTCATGCAGTTGGCCTTGCCAAGTACGATATCCTTGGACTTGCTACAGTAGATTTGATTTACAAAACATGCAAACTTGCTAACATCAAATATCCGCATACGTGGGAAGTGAATTTCAACGATTCAGCTGTATGGACTGATATGAAAACAAGCCCTATTGCCCTATTTCAGTTCGGCAGTGATTTCGCCTTTGACTCTTTAAAAAAGTATGATGCAAAAAGTATTCAGGATTTAAGCCTTGTCACGGCAGCAATTCGTCCCGGAGGTGCATCCTATCGTGAGCAGCTTTTCCGTCACGAACAGGCTCATAATCCATCAAAAGAAATTGATGATTTGCTTGCAGACAGCCTCGGACACCTTGTATTTCAGGAACAGACAATCGCTTTTCTGCAGCAGATATGCGGTATGAGTGGTAGTGATGCCGACTCTGTCCGCCGTGCAATCGGTCATAAAAATGAGCAGGCCATCGCAGCAGCTATGCCGGAAATCTTAGATGGCTATTGTAATAATTCACCAAGACAGCGCACAGAAGCAGAGCAGGAAGCCAAGGCATTCCTACAAATCATACAAGACTCATCGGCGTATCAGTTTGGTTTGAACCATTCGTGCGGTTACTCAATTCTTACATACTATTGTGCGTACTATCGCTATTATTATCCTGTTGAATTTACAGCTGCACTTTTAAACATCGCCAACAACCAAGACAAAATCCTTGCCGGTACACAGCTTGCTAAGGAGCGCGGCATCACCATCATGCCCATCAAGTTCCGCCATTCTCTTGACCAATATACACCTGACGCTAAAAACCGCACGATCTATAAAGGTATGGCGTCTATCAAGTATATGAACAAAAAGGTCGGCAAGGAGCTGTATGCGCTGCGCGATAAACAGTATGGTTCGTTTATTGACCTACTGTATGACCTGGAGCATACCTCCATCAACTCTCGCCAGCTCACCATTCTGATCGAGCTTGATTTCTTCTCTGAGTTCGGCAACCCTGACCAGCTTAAAGCGCAGGTCGAAATCTATGAGAAGTATAAGAACACCAAACAGCTTAAAAAAGACGAACTCCCCATTCCGGAAGAAGAAGTCAAGTGCGAATCCGTCACAGAAAAGATGTACAAGAATGTAGATGCCCGCCATATCATCGACTATCTTGTCAATCGCGACACAGTTAATATCAAAACCGGTATACGCAAAATTCTGAAGTACGAATTTTCAAATCTCGGCTACCTTCAGTACGCCAATCCCCGCCTCGCCACCACCTACCACTACGTCCTTTCCATCGACGGCAAATACAAAAACAAAAACATCACCCTCTATCGCCTGTGCGACGGCGAGACCATGTCCTATAAGATCCGTCCCCGTACCCTAGACGATAACCCTGTCGAACCCGGCGAGATTATCAAGGTGCTCGACACCCACATCGAGGGCAAATGGAGCAAGGACGGCGACCAGTGGGTGCAGTCTACAACAGACTTCAACGACTTTCTTACGAAATATTCCCATGTGAGGTGATTCAAATTTTAAATACCATTTTACTTTTCTCGGAGCTTTTATCCATCCCCATCGCCCTGCTGGTCAGTTTCCGGACTGAAAGCAAATATGTAGAGATCAGCATGCTCAGTTACCTGCTGTTCTTGCTGTTTATCAGGTGCTATCGGCTGGAGAACCTTCAGCCCATCATCTGACGGAGGTGATTTTATCGAAGCAAATTTTGTAAAATCCACGTTGGATACCTTCACGATCCTCGTGGACTCACGTGAACAGGACACGCTCAAGTATCATCAGCGGTTGGCTCGGTTCAGCTGCTCTGTTCTGCGCACCAAGCTTGATTTCGGCGACTATTCTGCACAGGTCACACTACCAAGTGGTGTCACTTTCAGTTTGGCTGATAAAGTAACGATAGAGCGTAAAATGTCCATAGATGAATGCGCTTCCTGTTGGACTACCAGTCGTGACCGCTTCAAGCGCGAGTTCGAGCGTGCTAATACCAAGGACGCTAAGGTCTACCTACTTATCGAGCAAGCCTCATGGGAAAAAGCCTACCACGGCTATTACCGCAGTCAGATGAAGCCCCAGGCTCTTGTTGCCAGCATGACCACATGGATGGCACGCTACGACACCCCCATCGTCATGTGTAACGCAGAAACATCAGGGCAGTTAATATACGATATTCTTTACCGCGAAATGAAAGAAGCTCTGATCAATCTATGAGCACGCCATTCAAGCCGCCTAAAGGCCAGCGCGTCTGCCTGCAATACATACAAACAAACCGTGACGGCGAGAAAGAGCCTATCGCCATCGTCACTGAAACCATTATCCCCGGTTCCTTCTCGCTATTCCTACCAGACGGTAAGACCTGGAAAAAGAAGCTGACGAAATCAGAACCGGACTTTGATAAGGAGGTGTGGCCGTCTTTATGAAGCCGAATGTAAAGGTCGTTGACATAGTCCATATGCTGTCGGACTACCCGGAGCAAAGCCACTTCCTGCTCAAGAACCACGACTACGAGGTCTGTGTTCATCTGCAGATCGGGTACTTCGTCCTGTTGGCCGGTCGCCTCATCTTCCTACCTATCGAGCTAAATGGCTATGACTATACCGTTTATCAAAAAACGTATTGAACCATGAACATAGTTATAAGTAATCTCGTATTGCAGTTTGAACAGATTTACATGGTTTTAAATGAACATTATTACCAAAGTAAATTGCCTTCTGTAAAATTTTTCGTTGCAAAACTGAATCGCAATAAATACAACTATTTTTCTTTGAGCGGCAATAATCTTATGGGTTATAAAATGTCAACCGATATGATAAAGATCAGCGATACAACGCCAAACATTATTGCTGGACTGCTGCACGAAATGGCCCATCTTTACGACTTAGAGAATGGCATAAAAGACTCCAGCGGCACCAATAACGCCTACCATAACAAGCGCTTCAAGGAAACCGCAGAAAGTCACGGCCTTATTATAGAGCACTCTGCCCGCTATGGCTGGATTATCACAAGACCATCCCTTGAACTGCTTGACTTCATAGACCTGCAAGGTTGGCAGATTATCCAAATACAAGGTTACGGCAAGCCGCTTAAAACATCTACACACATCCGCAAATATATCTGCCCTTGTTGCAAGAACAGCGTCCGGGCAAGCAAAGCCGTCAACATCCTGTGCGGCGACTGCATGAAGAAAATGGAACCTGATCCAAAGGAGTGATTAAATTTCACATGAATTTTAGTAACCATCGTGAACAGAACCGTAAAGAGCGCGGTGTCAAAGAGCTAAACTTGATGTGCGCCAGTTATGATTCCAAGTGTGCGCCTGTCCGCACCTTTAACTATAACGACCTCTCCCCTGCCCAGCGCCGTGCTTTTGACCGCCGGGAACCCGCAAAAAACTATCTGGAGGTAATCTGATGAAAGTCGTCTCTCAGTCCCATGAATGGATCACGCCGCTCAACCGTGATGTCACCTTAAAGCGTATCGAGCAGATTGCCCGCACCTGTTATCAGAGCGAGGGTGCTATCAAGCCTGGCAGTGATGCAAAAATGGTCGCCATGCTCTGTAAGAACCACCACTATGCCATGATTGAACATATCAGCCTAAGCTGTAAGTTCATCACAGACCGCGGCGTAGCTAATGAGATCGTTCGTCACCGCATCGGTTCCTATGCGCAGGAGTCCACCCGCTACTGCAACTACAGCAAGGACAAGTTCGATAACGGTATTACAATTATCAATCACGGTTATACAGGAATCGTGATGAAAGATGTGGTAGACGCTTGTTGGCAAGCAGAACAGTGTTATTTGGATATGCTGAAAAATGGTGCAACCCCCGAGCAAGCACGCGATGTTCTCCCCCTGTGCCTCAAAACCGAGATCGTCTGTACATGGAATCTGCGTGAGTGGCATGAAATCCTGCGCCTGCGTACTGCTAAGGACGCCCACCCTGCTATTCGTGAACTGATGATTCCTGTCCTGCATGAACTGCAGGATGTTTACCCGGAAATTTTCAATGATATCGAGGCAACCGCATGATCAAACGAAACTCTCCCAACCGTCAGCTCAAACTTAGTCTCGTCTGGCTCCTGGTTACTATCGCAATGATCCCTGTTCAGGGTTTTTGTATCTCAACCATCTGGAACTGGTTTATGCCCATTATCGGCTTGCCTACTCTCACATGGCTACAAACGTACTGTCTGCTTTTCGCCGTCAAAGCACTCTTTGGCGGTAAAAGCGAAACCGGGACAACAAAGACGATCAAAAGCATTATAGACGGCACCTGCGCCGAGTATAACGATTATGACATTCCCGACGAGGTTATGATCATCCTGCTTACGATCCTCGAAACCGTTATTGTATCCGCTCTCTATCTTATCATCGGCTGGTTACTCAGCTGTTTTTTGTACCTGTAAGGAGGTTTTTACATGACCGATAGCGAACAGTTCAAGCAGATCGTCTGTACCATGTACGACACATTTTGCAAAAAGAATCACGACTACGGCAACAGCTTCTCCACTACATGGCAGGAGTTCGGCAGTCTTGGCCTTGTCACCGCCGTAGCTCAGATCAGCCATAAATACCATCGCCTGCTCAACCTGACCAAGGGCACACAGCCCAAGGTTGATGAGAGCATCCGCGACACATTGCTGGACCTTAGTAACTACTGCATCCTCACCGTCATGGAACTTGATAAAGAAAAGGCTGAGGATCGCTTTTGAAATAAAAACAGCCACCAAGCAGCAACAGAAAAAAGGAGGTCTTTATGGCAAAAACACTTTCTAATGATGTTGATCAGAACGTTCAACACCCCATTTATTACGGCGGTGCCGATGACCCGTATGAGGCCATCAAGGTAATCGAGGCTTGGAATCTCGGCTTCCACCTCGGCAACACCGTCAAGTACATCAGCCGCGCCGGTAAAAAGGATGGTAATTCTGCTACACAGGATCTTAAAAAGGCGCTGTTCTATTTGAATCGTGAAATTGAACTTTTGGAAAAGCAGAACCAGGTCATTGATGTATCCGACGCAATGGTAGCCGATACCGCATCCGCCGGGACGAAGTAAGGAGGAGCTATGGAAAATGTAATTCTCTACACCACGCATTGCCCGCGATGTCTGGTTCTGGCAAACAAACTGCAGGAAAAAGGTATCCACTATACGGAGTTTACCGATGTACAGAAGATGATCGAGATGGGCATGGATATGATGCCTGTTCTGCAGGTGGGCAAAAAGCAGTATGGATTTAAAGAAGCAATCAAAATCGTAGGAGGTATGTAATGGCTATCGAACAGTATGAAAAATATCAGCCGTATCTTGACTTTATCAAGGAGTATGCCGCATCCAGCAACGCAGCCACTGGCAGTAAGGTTGATGCGAACGCGAATGTGGAATGCAAGAATGTCACCACCTTGACTGGTGAGCTTTATAAAAAAGAGGGCATCGGTATCAATCGTCTGCGCATGTGGCAAAAAATCAAAGAGATGTACGGCCAGGAGTATGCTGACAAATACATTTACCAGCTTGACCACCATTTTATTTACCGCCATGACGAAACGAACCCATGCCTGCCGTACTGCGTCTCCATTACCATGTATCCGTTCCTGTTCAATGGTCTGGAAAGCATCGGAGGCGGCTCATCTGCTCCTCACAACCTTGATTCCTTCTGCGGTGAATTTATCAACCTGTGCTTTGCCATTGCATCTCAGTTTGCCGGTGCAGTCGCCACCCCTGAATTTATCCCTTATCTTGATTACTTTATCCGCAAGGACTATGGCGACGATTATTACCTGCACGCTGATAAAGTAGTAGATCTTTCCAGCCGTCATCGCACCATCGACAAGGTTATTACTGACCAGTTTGAGCAGGTCGTCTATTCTCTGAACCAGCCTGCCGCTGCTCGTAATTTCCAGTCCATCTTCTGGAACTGCGCATACTTCGATAAGCCGTATTTTGAGGGAATGTTCTCTGATTTCGTATTCCCCGATGGCACAGAAATGCAGTGGGAGTCTGTATCCTGGCTGCAAAAGCGCTTTATGGAATGGCTGAATCAGGAGCGTCTGAAGAAGATCCTCACCTTCCCTGTCGAGACTCTGAACCTGCTGGATGATGGCACCGATTATGTCGATAAGGAATGGGCTGACAATGCTGCCGAAATGCTTTCTAAAGGCCATAGCTTCTTTATCTATCGTTCCAACAGTGTGGATTCCCTTGCATCCTGCTGCCGTCTGCGCAATGAAATGAGCGACAATACTTTCAGTTATACTCTTGGTGCTGGCGGTGTAGCTACTGGCTCTAAGGGTGTTATTACCATCAATATGAATCGCCTGATCCAGACTGCTGTTGATGATAACCGTGATATTTGCGAAGCCGTTCGTGAACAAGTCAAAGATATCCATGTTTACCTCAAGGCATGGAACGCGATTTTGAAGGACGAGTTCAATGCAAAGCTGCTCCCTATCTACGATGCCGGATATATCTCTTTGGATAAGCAGTTCCTGACCATCGGCATTAACGGCTTTGTTGAGGGCTGTGAATTCCTTGGCTACACCATCTCCCCGGACAACCAAAACTATGTTGATTTTACAAACAAAGTGCTCAAGGTCATCTATGACGAGAACAAGGTAGATCGCTCTGATGGCATTATGTTTAATACAGAATATGTTCCCGCTGAAAATCTTGGTGTCAAGAACGCAAAGTGGGATAAGCAGGACGGCTTCGTAGTTCCGCGTGACTGCTACAACAGCTACTTCTATGTTGTCGAGGATCCTACCAAACCGCTTGACAAATTCATGCTCCACGGCTCCAAAATGACGCAGTATCTGGACGGCGGCAGTGCCCTGCATTTGAATCTGGAGGAACATCTGAATAAGGAGCAGTACCGCAAACTGATGAATGTGGCTATCAAGACTGGGTGTCCCTATTGGACGGTGAATGTCCCGAATACCATCTGCAATGACTGCGGACACATTTCTAAGCATCACCTGCATAAATGCCCTAAGTGCGGCAGTGAGAACCTGGACTATGCAACCCGTGTCATTGGTTATCTCAAGCGCGTATCCAGCTTCTCAGAGGCCCGTCAGAAGGAGGCAGCGAAGCGCTATTATGCAGACTGATTGCAAGCCGCTTCTGTATAGTCACTATGATGTGACATTCCAAGAAGTGCCCGGCGAGATAAGCCTTGTGTTGGATATTACAGGCTGCCCACATCACTGCCCTGACTGCCATTCTAAATTCTTATGGGAATATAGCGGAAGCCCATTGCTGGAGAACCTCCCATCGATCATCAATAAATACTGGTCCATGATCACCTGCGTGTGTTTTATGGGCGGCGACCAGAACAAAATAGAACTACTGAAAGCATGCAAAATCGCACATCGGTACAATTTGAAAACATGCCTCTATACAGGTCTTGACTACCAAAGTTTTCGTCACCTGATGTATGACGGTGGACCGCGCAATTACGGCGTATACTTCAATTTTATCAAGGTTGGCCCGTATGTTTCTGAATTCGGCGGTCTTGACGATCCAAAAACGAACCAGCGTTTTTATGAACTCAGAGGAAATGTACCGATTGATAAAACGATCCTGTTTCAAAAGGAGTACAAATGAAAATCAAAACCAACCCGGCATGGACAGATGACGAGGTGCAGGAGTTCCGTTCCTCCGTCAAAGCAAACGAAGGCTATTGCCCCTGCCGTCTCACCAAGACGCCTGAAACCAAATGTATGTGCAAAGAGTTCCGCGAGCAAGATTCCGGCCTCTGCCACTGTGGACTGTATTATAAGGAGTGACTAAATGGACACACCAAACGATATTCTTGCCTGTGACTGGAACGCAGATTTCATCAAGAAGATGCAGAACCGTATTCTTGTTTCCCATTACAAATACGGCTGGATGAAAAATACATACCCCGAACTGGCTCAAGCCGTCAAGGAGATTGAACCGCGTCTCAAAAAATATCTCGAAACAGGAAATACTGAGTGGCTGATCGATATTGCCAACTTTGCCATGATCGAGTTCATGTATCCCAGTGTTTCGGGTGCAGCCTTTCGCGGCACGGACAGTGACGAATCGCCGGGACTCACCAGCGGTATCAGTTACAAGGAGCTAGTAGATAGTATGAAAGGTGGTTACTAATGAAGAAAACTATCATCGAAGAATATGACAATGCTGGAAAACTCATCAAGAAAACCACCATTGAAGAAGATTCTGTCAACTATAATGGGATGTATAACCCTTACAGCCCTTATAATCCGATTGCCAAGCCTACTATTACGAACGTTCAAACTACCGGCATCGTAGATTGCCTTGATAAATCCATCATCTGCACGGCATCCGGTGCCGCTGAAGCCACTCTTAAAGGAGAATGAAAATGGAAACCTTGAAAATCAAAAAGCTCCACCCCGATGCTCATGTTCCCACCCGCGCTCATGACACTGACGCCGGTATGGATCTGTACGCACTTCCTGTCGAGTACACCGACGAGGAAAAGGAAGCATATAAATCTGCTGTAGATAACAGTGTAATGTATACAAAGATTTTTGACCTTTTTGGTGGTCTTGGACTTTATAGTGACGAACCTATCAGCAGCGAACAGAAAATGGCAGTTGACGCCGTAAGTAAGGCATCAGAATCAGAATTGGAAACCTCGTGGGATGGATTCTTCAAAAAGAAGATTGTAATTGAGCCACATAGCACCGTGATTGTACCAACGGGTATTGCTGTCAGCATCGATCCCGGTTTTGTCGGCTATGTCTTTGCCCGCAGTGGCCTTGCTTCTAAGCAGAGCCTTTCTCCAGTCAATGGCGTAGGCGTTATCGATTCTGCGTATCGTGGTGAAATCAAAGTTCCGCTACATAATCATAGTGACAAACGACAGGTCATCGATGTCGGTGAGCGCATCGCCCAGCTCGTCATCCAGCCCATTTCTCTGTGTACGCCTGTGGAGGTAGAAGAACTTGATGAAACTGATCGCGGCGTTGGCGGCTTTGGTTCCTCCGGCCAAAAGTAAAAACGATGAATTATGGCCCTATAAGGTTGTAGAACTACAAAGCAGCGGTTACGGAGACAAGCCCATTGTCACCTGCGAATACTTTGAGGATAGTTACGAAAAAGCCTACCATACTATGTGCCAACACGCCAACGATTCCTATAAAAATAGCTTATCTCGTATGTCTTTAGATTTTCGCCCAAGGTACACGGTAACGCCACAATACGCCATAGTCTCCGGCGGAAACCCGCCTTGGAAAGATATGTGGGTAATCATGAAAGAGGGTAAATAATGCACAAACTGTATAATGTCACATACTGCCTGTATGAAGGCAAAGAATATGAAGATATTTTCAGCCGCCTTCTGTTCACAGAGGAAGAAATGCACGCAACCATCGATTCGTATACCTCGTTTCATAGCCTGTTCGATGCCGCCAAAGCTAAAAAATGCCCCGGCCTGTATTGCAGTAAGACTGTTTTTTCCCACCGTCCGTGCCTGTATTACTATGGTGGTCATTATGATAGCACCATAACAGAGAGAAATTTCGTAAACCCAACTTCTTTTGAGGCTACGTATTACGAGTGTTCGCCGCAGCATTTCGGCTACGATTTCTTTAAAGAAAACCTGTCCATGGATGATTTCATGACCTTCCTGCAGGAACGATACGGCGCAGACTGTAAGACCATACTTTTTAACACCACAATGGAGAAATAACATGAACAACGATTTCACGACCACCATCCAGAACATCAGCCAGTGCTGGTATCTCAAGGATGTCCTTGATGTGGCCACAAGCAACCAGCGTACAGACGGCCGTTACCCTAAGCGCATCGGTTCAACCTTCTGGCAGGTCATCGTGCCCGGCATCGGCAAAAGTGCCGCTCTGTTTTACCTGTATGACAATAAAGGCAACCGCAAAAACGGCTACCTGCAGACCAGCATGGTCCAGGGCGTAGAGATCACAGAAGAATCCAACAACTGCGATACAGAGCTTTGCATCACAACGCTGAACAGCATTTTTATCCTGACGCCCACAGAGCCAAAGCAAGAGTCTGATCTCGCAGAATAACTACATAATGGCAGCGCATCAGCGCGGGTGGGTATGGGGTATTTATTTATATGATTTCAAACAAAGAAGTCCGCAACGCAAGGCTAACACGAGAGGCCAGAGAAGCGGCCATAAAACTAAAGGAATATTGCAATCTGAAATCAGGGTGCAGCTCCTGCTGCTTTTCTATGATTGACGGTGGATGTCTTATAAGTGATAACATCCCCAGCAGCTGGCACTTGGAGGCAGAGGCCCCGTCTGATATGGAACGCCGCTTTGCCAAGTATAAGCTGAACGAAGGATTTGACTATGTAAATCTTGATTTCGATATGGATGGCCGTCATGTAACAGTATGTGACAGTAACAAACCTGACATTGGCCTCATCCTGTCATCGGACAGCTTTGGCTGCCTGCTTGACGCCGGTGATTATTCGCTGCGGTCCATCGCAGACGGAAAAGTCAAAAGGAGAACAACTAAACAATGACGGTGCGCGAACTAATCCATGAGCTTCTCAACAAGGGCGAACTTGATACTCGTGTCGTTATCGAGACCGCCAATGGTGACTATAACATTGCCACAGTGGATTCTCAATATGTCGGCGACAACACCATTTACCTTTGCATCGACGAATAAAAAAGCCGCGCAAGTCACCCTGCACGGCCAATAAGTTACTTCAATTTTTCAAGGATCTCGTCAACGCTCATGCCCTCAGCCAGAAGCTTGCCCACCATTTCCTGGACTTCGGCTTTCTTAGCTTCGGCCTCGGCAGCTGCATCTGCTTTAGCTTTCTTGGCCTCCAGCTTTGCAATAGCCTTATCAATGATTTTGATATTTGCCTTTTTTGCCTTTACTGCCTCTTTCAAATCAGCCAACTGTGCCATCAGATCATCTACAGCAGTTTCGGCATTGGCCAATTCAGCAATCGCCGCGTCCTTAGCGGCCTGTTCTTCAGCAATTTGTGCTGCATAATCAACAGCAACGGTTTTAGATTTGTTCTTGCTTCCCTTGGTTCTCGGCATGGTGTGTTCCTCCTTCAATCATTTTGATTTAACTATATCACACCGTTAAATAAACTGCAATATGAAATTCAAATGAGGTGATCTATTCTGTATTTCTATGATACCTGCGCCTTGCTCAATATGGGCGAAGCTGCTTTCGATGAACCGTTCTACATCTCTGCCTGGACACTGAATGAGCTTGAAAACATCAAGACCAGCCACAATAAGGATGACTCCGTTCGTTATAAAGCCCGTCAGATGGCAAAGCTGCTGGACAAGCACCGCGATGACGGCAGCTATACTCTTGAGTATGATATGATGCAGCTTGTTTCTGCTGACGAGATAATTCAGGGATACCCAGTCGCACCGGAAACCACAGATACTAAAATCTGCGAAGCCGCAAATCGTGTCAATAATAAACAGCGTATAACTTTTTGCACCGACGACATCTGCTGTAAACTCATCGCACATGACATCTTTAATCTCTCCGTCTGCTCCACGCCAGACATCCTCTCGCCTGATCACTATACAGGATATAAGGAGGTCTCGCCAAGCCCGGAAGATCAAGCGATTTTGTACGAGCACCCGGACGAGAATATTTTCTGTCTGATTCCCAATCAGTATCTCATCGTACATAGTGATGACGCCGTTGACCTGTTCCGCTGGACTGGAGAAACCCATGTCAAGGTCGATTACAAGAGCTTCAAGAGCATGATGTTTGATACGGTCAAGGCCAAAAACGGTGATGTCTACCAGAAGCTCGCCTTCGACAGCCTCGCCAATAATAAGATCACGATGCTCCACGGTCCCGCCGGGACAGGCAAGAGCTATATCGCCATGGCTTACATGTTCAAGCTTCTGGAGTCTCACAAGATTGATAAGATCATCGTGTTTACAAATCCGTGCGCTACTACCGGCGCAGCCAAGCTCGGTTTCTACCCCGGCACCCGCGATGAAAAACTGCTCGACAGCCAGATAGGCAATATGCTCGGCGCAAAGCTTGGCGACAAGATGATGCTGGAACGTCTGCTCAACGAAAATAAGATCCAGCTTCTCCCCTTCTCCGATATCCGCGGCTTTGATACCACTGGCATGAACTGCGCCGTTTATATCACAGAGGCCCAGAACCTCGACATCGAGATGATGCGTCTGGCCCTCCAGCGTATCGGCGAGGACTGTATCGCCATCATTGACGGCGATTATGAGGCACAGGTCGATATGGCCGCTTACTCCGGCTCCAACAATGGTATGCGCCGCCTCAGCGAGGTATTCCGCGGCAGCGACTTCTACGGTGAGGTCAAGCTGCAAAACATCTACCGTTCCCGTATCGCTGCTCTCGCACAGGAGATGTAATCATGAATTCTATAATTTTTATTCCAGAACAACTCATGGTTGGATTTCAGAACCGCAAAGATACCTTCACCGGTAAACTTGCCTATGTAATCTATTATGATGAAAAAGGTAAGCTTCGCAAAGAACACAGCTGGCAAAACTGGCGTGACAGAAATATTGATCCACAAGAACTTGTTAATGAACCAACAACAGGTTTTGTCCTGAATAAAAAGGTTGGCGGTTATTGCTATCATTATGACCCACGCCAGACCTATGTTCGCGTCTATGACCCACGTGGCTTTGAGTTTGAAATCACCGTTCCCAATCTTCTCTGGATCCTTGAAAACAGCGATTGTATCAAGGGCAAGGGTTTGGCTGGTGAGTTTGTTTATGGTTGGGACGGTGCAGAACTTCTGCTTGTCCCTGTGGACTCTCCTGAATATAAAGAAAGTCAAAAGATCAGCATCGCAAAATTTTCCAAAACCTTCATTAAGGGCAAAGACCTTATTGTCGGTCACACCTATAAATTCACCAACAGCGAACAATATGTCTACCTAGGTAAATATGATTTTTACGACAGTGTTCGAGACCCTGACAGTGGACGATTTGGTAGAATCAACGCAAAAATCGGAAAGCGTTTTTTCTTTGGATATGAAGGTTCTGGTCCGCATAATACAGTTGTCCCACAAATTTCTATTCCAAAGTCCTTGACTCGTCTGGTAATTGAAGAAACGAGCGATATAATGTCTGATCAGTATGCGGACTATGTTTCTCTTATGAAGAAAAATCCGCACTTTTCACCGGAAGATATATCAAAGGACAAATTTGTGCCTTTCGCAGTTGATGAAATCATGGGTCTGTTGTTTGAAGAATGCCCTTGGAATCCTTCTTATCGCTACCCTTTGCATAATCTCCTAAGGATGTTTGTAAGACGCAACGATGGCACAATTACCCATGTCTGTTTACGATATATCACTAAGGCTGATACATCTACCCAATTTCCAGAGTGGAAAAACCCAGATGCCCCTATTTATTATGTGACGAACGGAGACTATGACTATACTCCGGCTCTAAATATTGATGATTTTGTTGCGGACACTTTCGAGACACTTTACACCAATCCAGTTTATAGCTGGCAAACCAAGAAAGTTTGGGGCTATAAAGAACGACCTGTAACTTTGACAGAATTACTTAACCATTTTACTCCGGTGTGGCACTATACCTATCTTACTAACGGGGAGTTTTATAAAAAGGAGTTTTTCAATGACAACTACGACTTTGACGAATGATGATCGTATTATTCTTCTTAAACAGAAGATTGAAGATAAACGTACTGCCTTAAAAAGCGCGAACACCCGTCCCCGCCTTATCACAAACTGCCAGCTGACCATGGACGGTATCAAATACAATCTGCACACAGGCGGTGATACGCTTACACTTTTGTATCTCAAGCTTAACGCTTTGCGCATGTCGGCTTATGACCTACAGATTGACCCATCTACAATTATGCTGGACGGCTTTTATCTCGCCGATTGGATGCATGACATTAAAGAACTGCGTGCAGTCGAGCAGACCCGCAAGCAGGCTGCAGAACTTAAAGCTGCCGAAACACGTCTCAATAGTCTGCTTTCTGCTGACAAAAAGACTGAACTGGAGCTGGATAAATTTGCAGCTCTGCTGGATGATTAAGGAGGTATTTATGAAAAAATATACGGCAAAAGAACTTATCGCAGAAGGTTATAAACTTGACAACGCTCTTATCACAAATGTTTCGCTGTCATACGGCGACTACTGCTGCCTGACGCTTGATATTACGCTGAAGGGTGATGGATGGGGCTGTGTGTACGGCGGTTATTGTCTTGGCAATATCTACCCTGACAGTTATGATAAGGACTCTTATGAAGGATCTGCGGCTGGCATGGAAGTCATTATGCGTATCATGGATATCGTAGGTGTGTCACGTCTGGAGGATATGAAGGGTAAGTACGTCCGCGTTGCTACTAAAAAATGGGGCGATACCGTTAAAATTATCGGAAACATCATTAAAGACCGCTGGTTTGATTATCAGAGTTTTTACGCCGACAAAAAGGAGGAATCCAAGTGAACTATTACATTGCAGACCTGCACTTTTCCCATCAGAATATTATCCAGTTCGATAAGCGCCCCTATCAGACAATCGAGCAGATGAACAATGATCTGATCAAGCGCTGGAATGACACCGTCACAGATCGTGATGATGTCTATGTTCTAGGCGATATGTTCTGGAACACGGACGACGCCCCTATGATCCTTCAGATGCTCAAAGGCCGTATTCACCTCATCAAGGGCAACCACGATAAAATCACACCGGATATGATGCACTACTTCACATCTATTTCCGGCTACGCCGAGATCAACGATAAAGGCTACAGCCTGATCCTGTGCCACTACCCTATCATGTTCTACAACCATAGCTATTCTCAGCACTGTTGGATGCTTTGCGGTCACGTACATAACACCCGCGAAAACACATGGCTCAATGAGTGGAAGGGAGAACTCCGCGACAATATCTACAGCATTGCCAACAATCGCGGCAATATCATCAATGTAGGCTGCATGCTGCACGATTATACCCCTAAGACCATCGACCAGCTGATCGAGTGGGATAAAAGCGAGGTCTGGAGGGTCAGCGCAACATGAAAATTATCCAAGGTGGTAGAGGTTCCGGTAAAACATATACATTGGTTCAACTTAGCCATCTGAGCGGATATCCGATCATGACCAGAAGCAGATGCAGTAAAAAATGTATCCAGATGATGGCTGACAAGCTTGGCCTTACTATCCCGGAACCCATCGTTTTCCGCAGTAAACAGGATACAAGGGGTAAGCTCCTCCCGACAGATAAAGTCCTCGTTGATGATCTTGATGGATGGCTTTCTGATATTGTAAGTGACTATTTTGGTTCTGCTGTTACCGCCGCCACCATGAACATAGATGATAACCAGAATGTGATCAACCTTATGAATAAGGAGACAAAACGCAAATGATTGAAATTATGACAAGTGGTGATTTTGAGAAAGTCGTCGAAGCACTTGGCTTGAAAAACGCCAAACGCACCTACTTGTACACTCCTACCGGGGATTCTCCTTGGGCCGACAGTTTTGCTGTATGGGAATTCACTGAATCGGAATTCAATATCCTCAACAATGATATCGTAGATGAGGCATGGGATGACAAATTCTTCGGTCTCTGGTGGCGTTATTCTGAGGGCACGAATATCGCAGACAACCCAGACTATGAAGTGCATGATTTTACTTTCCACGGCAAACCTGTCAAGGCATGGGCTGATACAAATGCCGATCATGTCATTTCGGTCGTGGACGATAACGGCCAGTGGATATTCACAGATTGGGGCTATAAATACCTGAACCCGCTGGAATACTGCATCACGGAAATCGGTGCCTCCACCCCTAAAAATGTCGATGCTGTCTGTACCGGTCTTGCCAAGCTTAACGGCATGACGCTGGCCGAATTCTTTAAAAAGTATATGGAGGCAGATGATGAAGAAATTTCCGAATGACTTCTACTACTTTGGCCATGGTACACACCTGACCGATAAAGAAATCGACCAGCATGTCCAGGCTGTCAAAAAGATGCTAAAAAAGCAGGAACGCGATGATCCAAAAGATTTCAGCCCAGTATTCATCGCCACCGGCGACACACTGGTTATAGGCTATCGCTACCATGATAGTAAACGGATCAATGTCTGCCGCAACTATTACGAGCTGGGATATGCTTTTAAGGAGTGAGAGCCCATGAAGGAAGTCCCCATTTGGGAAAAGCAAAATCTGACCCTTGAAGAGGCAGCCGCCTACTCAGGCATCGGCGTCAACAGACTCTACGAAATGACAAAAGACGGTAGTTGCCCCTTCGTTCTTTGGGTTGGTAGCAAACGTCTTATCAAGCGCAAGCGTTTTGACCAATATATTGAACAAAGTTTCTCAATCTGATAAGAGGCCGTTCATAAAAATATAAGACAATAAGAGCCTTGGTGTGATATAATAAAAGTGTCATATCAAGGCTCTCTTTTAACTTCTAAAGGAGGGCACACAATGTCCGTACAACGCAGAAAAGATAATAAAGGCAGAGTTTTAAAAACAGGAGAATCCCAGCGCAAAGACGGTAGCTATATGTATCGGTATAGTGATATATATGGCGTAAGGCAATGCATCTATGCATCAGATTTAAAGGAGTTGAGAGATAAAGAAACAGAGATTAGAAAGGCGCTCGACTGTCATATAGACTACCACGCAGGGAAAGTCACACTCAATGAGCTTATTAGCAAATACATGGAGACAAAGAAGAATCTAAGACCAAAGTCTTTTAGAACGTTAAAAAACACCGCAAAATCTATTGAGAAGCACCCCATCTGTAATATGAAAATTGACAGCATTAGGGTGTCGGATGTAAAAGACTGGATCGTAGCTATGAATGAAAAAGGCTATGCATATTCTACAATCCAAAATAAGCTCGCCTTGGCAAAGGTTGCTATGAATATGGCGATTCAAGATTGCATCGTCCTTAGAAATCCATTTAATGTAAAAATGGCTTCCCTTATTGTGAACGACACAGAAGAAATAACCGCCTATACAAATGAGGAAATTGAACTCTTGCTTGATTTTTTTAAGCACGATAAATATGCAAGGCGCTATTTAAACGTGTTTATCATTCTATTAGGTACTGGATTACGAATCAGTGAACTGTGTGGCCTTACAGCCAACGATATTGATGTTGATAATATGTGCATCCATGTAACACATCAAATGATAGACAAAGATATGTCCGTAAAGGATTACTGTATTGGAGCACCAAAAACCAATTCAGGTGTTCGAGATGTTCCAATTTCTGACGATGTTTACAAAGCACTGCAAGATGCCGTCCGAACGCGCCCTCTCTTTATTAGAGAACCTATTGTTGATGGATATTCTGGATTTATTTTTCTTACAACGCAGGGCAATCCATGTGCGGCACAAAGATTTGATCGAGGGTTTAAATCTGCATATAAACGTTTTAAGAATATCTACCCTCAAACAACCATCACAAATATTCGTCCGCACAGACTTCGCCACACCTACTGTACGAATCTGGTTCAAAAAGGTGTAGATTTAAAAACTATACAATATCTCATGGGGCACGCAAGTATCGAGACAACACTAAAGATTTATACCCATACAAACAAAGAGATTGTAAACGCCCAAATATCTCGTCTCCCAGAGTTCAATAACTACAAAAACTGTCTTCCACAGAAAAACACTGCCTGATTTGTTTACACCAAAATTTACACCATTTTTTTTAAAAGTATGTGAGAATACGAGAGAATACGTGACTATCACGATATATATGCCGTTTCGCACATTGACGTATTAACGACAAATATAGGCTTATAACGACTTGCGTGAACAAAACAATTTGTGCCAAACAAAATCTTGTAAATCTTTTGTCATTTTTCAATTTGTTCACATTTGTGTCCGGCTCACTCCCCTGTTAATTCGCTGTACTCCTTGGTGGGTGCGTCGCCCCAGCCGGTTTTGCCGCTGGCAGCGGTGGCACCATCCCAGTAGTGATAGGCGTAAATGTTCAAAATCTGCGCTTCCTGCCGGGACCAGCCGCCGTTTGCGTCCTTGGGGCAGCGCTCATACACATACAAGGCACAGCTGCCGTTTGCGGAGTCCCGGTCGTACTGCAAAAATTCTACGGCGTCGTCGGTATCGTTCAGGATGATGTAGTCCTCCCCTTTTGCGGTCAGCTTGAACTCGTAGGTGGTGGAGGTTTCCTTCAGATAGGTTTCGTAGATCACGTCATAGCCGGTGCTGATGGGGTCTTTGGAAATGGTTTCCTCTGTGTCGGGTTCGGCGGTAGGGGCAGCGGTGGGCGCAGGCTCCTCCGTGGGGGCAGCCGTCACTGCCGGGAGCGGCGTGGGCGCGGGCGCAGTTTCTGCGGGGATGCTGCGGCGGGCCAGTACGGCCATGCAGGCATAGCCTAGGAACAGGACACAAAAAAGGGCAAACAAAACGGTAAAGAGCGTTTCTTTCACCTTCGGCTTTCGCTTCTCGGCACAGCGCTCACGCAGAAAATCCAGCACGCTTTCGGGACATTCGTTCTCACACAAGGCATAGCCGATACGGTTGGAGACCATCAGGCAGACGGAATGCTTCCGCACAATGACCCGGTAAAGGTCGTCATACCAAATCGTGCTTTGGGAGTAGGAGCTTTGCACTGTGAAGCAATCCTTGTAAAACGTGTAGTGGACGAGCTTGCCTCGGGCGCTTTGGGTGGTTTTATACGCAGAAGCCGCCACTGCACGTGCCATGATAAAAACAAAGGGAATCGAAAAAATCCCCAACACAAAGCCCCAAACCGAAAGAAAATTGACATACAAAAGCAGCAAGGCGACGGCTGCGGCAAGCTGCCACAGGCGCAGGCGATTGATGAGAAGCATCCGCTTAACGTGCATGGTTTGGGTGTTGTGTACATCCAACGTATAAAGCGGCGTGCCTTGCGGCTGATCCAGTTGCCAGGATTTTTGAGTATCCATGCCGGGTACATTCCTTTCGCTTGCATACAGATTTTTCCTGATTTTAGCACAAGGCAAAATCGCCGTCAAGCACTATCTGCC